>ENA-OOXJ01000426-OOXJ01000426.1-human-gut-metagenome-genome-assembly--contig:-NODE-426-length-36437-cov-10.797895_pt1 | contig 36437 bp, 38 predicted proteins | sample MGYA00241587_ERZ501343 | MGnify/ENA primary metagenome ERZ501343 (study PRJEB25962, sample SAMEA2042918) | human gut metagenome | biome: human gut; feature: human-associated habitat; material: faeces... | reverse complement strand
ACTCATAAATCTACCCTTAATCGTGTATTGGATGATAGTTGCGGATTTTAGGATAAAGTTAATTGTTGGGGATGCCATACATAGATTTGTATAGCATCCCCAACAATTTATTTAATTTACTGTAATCAGGGAATCTATAGGATAATGGGCATCTGGTAAATCCGCATCGGAAGCATTGTCACCGCTGTCATGCTGGAAGTCAAATTCCAGTTCGCATGACTGTCCGAAGTTGTCCTCCACGACCACCACGAAATTCTGAGATTCCTCGCATCCGGAGGTATAATATAGTCTGAATTTCTCGTTTTCGAGCAGGTAGCGGTCATTCGGGAGCAGTACAAGGCTGTTGTCAAGACTGAGCGTACCCTCGCCGTCATACTGGAAATAGCGGACGGTATAGAGAGCATCGGCAAATTCGCCGGACCGCTTCAGTTCGCAGCGGATCTCTGCGGTCTCTCCCTTTGCCAGCTCCTTCGGTACAGGCATAGTCTCTACCGTAAATTCGTAGGACTGCTGCACATCCAGTTCATTGTCACATGAGGCAAGTGCCGCTGATGCTGCCCCTGCACACAGGACAGCCAGATATTTGAAAAATGTCATATTAAAATTCAGTCTGTTCATTTCTTTTTCTCTTTGATGGTTGTCAATTACTTTAATTTCAATGTTCTGTTGTTGGGCTTTCTTAATTCCCGTATCCCGTTCTTGTACTGGAACCGTCCGTTTTCCTTGTCATATCGGACGGTACAGTCTTTCATCACCCCTTCTGGGGCAAGGAAGCGGCTGACTGCCAAAGGTCTGCCTTCATAGGCGTTCTTTATGGCCTCGTAGTCATATTTATTGCCGGTGGCTTTTTCAAGGATACGGCTGAATGTGAATATGTTCCTTCCGTCCCTGACATTCTCAGGCAGGGCATCCGGTCTGATGCGGAACAGGTCCGGGTACATCTTCTCCGCAGCAAGGCATATGTCAGGAGTGCGCCTGTCCTTCGGAACAAGCAGGAATGACTGGAATCCTGCGGACAGCCCGGCAATATACGCTTTCTCCGTCTTCAGTTCATCAAGGACTGTCCTGTACGCAAGCACGGAATTACCCGATACGGAGACAGCTTTCATCACAAGGGCCTCGTCCTGCAGATGCACGGGAACATACGCAAGACATCTTCCGTCATGTGAAACAAGGAACTCGGCCATATCCCTGTCAATGGTCTCCGGCCTGAGAAGGGAGGCCAGCTCCATGACATCCCTTCTGTCCATTCCTTCCTTGATGCATTCCATGCTGACATCAGGATACGGTATCAGGGATATGATGTCGCAGTGGTCATATCCGAGGTCAGGGGACGCCGCAAAAGCCTCACGGCACATGGCGCGTGTCCTCATGCCGGCAGGCACATGGGCCAGATTGTACCCGCACTCACGCACGACGGCAATGTAATCCTCATGTGTCAGCACATCCTGAGGCATCCTTCCCAAAAGTTCCGGATTCTCCGAGAATATCATCGGCAAAAGTTCCTTATGCCCACGTTCGGAGAGAATTTTCAGAGACTCCGGGTCCGCTTCAAGCGCAGCTGTTATCACCTCGTAGGTAAGGTTCCTTACCGGAACATGCCGAAGGTTGGCCGGATCTGCCGTGACTGCCTCAAGAGAAGCCGCAGCGGTCTTCTCATTATCCGGAAGTCTGCGGTAATCATTTTGTATCCCTGTCATGCTCAATATTGTTTTTATCTGTCAGATACTCATTCATATCCTTGTGTCCAGAATACATTGCCGACATATCCCTGATATCGTCACCGTAAACTGAACGCAGCCTTTCAAGCGTCCTGCTGCCGGCATCGTCGTTGTCAAGCCAGCATCGGATTTCAGCATAGTTCTCCAAAAGAGGCATTGCCCTGCCGACATTGGCGACCGAATTGAGGATTATATGATCCTCTCCGGCGCCTATGCCGAGTTCCTTGGCGGAAAGGTAGTCGATGAAACCTTCATATACATTGCAGACAGGCGAGCCTGACAGGACCAGCGAGACATCCTTCGGGGAGATGCTCCCCTTGAAAAAGCTGTTCCGGAGTTCGTAGCCTCCGCTGCGGTTCCTGAACGCCACTGCGAAATACTTTTTGCTTCCTGTCGTGTACCATGCCTCATGGCATGTCCTGACTGCTGTGCCGCGGCAGATGCCCCGGCTTTCAAGGTAGCCCAGAAGCGCAGCGGACTGCAGCGGGCGTATCTCCACATCCCTGAATCCCGACTCATCCCGTCCGTAACCGGATACTGGACATGCAGCAGGCTTCAGTGCTTCCGGAAGCGGCAGTCCCGAAACTTCGGACACATATTCTACCTGACTTATGAAATCGTCAGAACGAAGCAGCTCTCCGGCAAGGGTGAATATGTCTCCGCCTTTCCCGGTTCCGAAGTCATACCACAGCTGTTTTGCGGTATCCACCTTGAAAGATGCCGTCTTTTCATCCCTGTACGGCGACCTGTACCAGAATTCGGCCCCCTTGTGTCTGATGGGAGCATGCCCGAGCCGGGCAAGAAAGTCCTCCAGCGGAATATTCCGCATCGTCTCTATATCCATGGCCGTCAGTTTATGATGAATTTGACACCAATGCCATACTGCGTATGAAACTGCCCCGTGCTGCCGCCCCAGAGGAATCTCTCCCGCACTGAGGCAGTCAGGGCAATGCGGTCTGCAAGATACACCTCCATCTCCAATGTGGCGGCGCAGCCGTAGATGAAGGCATCCCTGTTGTTCAGACGGGAGCCGTCATAGAGCAGTTTCTCGCCCCAGTTCACAATCTCGTATCCGGCAAGGGCGGAACCGCCGATATAGAGGAACATTATCTTCCGGTTGTCGGAAAGGAAATTGTAGTAAAAACCGCCCTCCGCCGTAAACTGCGCCACAGGAAGGCGCAGCTCCCTGTACGGCCTGTGGACCTGAAGGAACTCCGCACCATAGACCCATTTGTCGCCGCCTTTCGTGTAGGACGAGAGTGCAGCCCCGAAATAATAGCCGGCCGTGTTTTTCAGTTCATCCGTGTAGAATCCGTCCGCCATGCCGCCGCGCAGTTCGATACCCTTCATTTTGGGGAGACAGCGTTGGGCGTGCGCCTGCCCTGTCAGAAGGGCAAGCGACACGGCAATCAGAAACAACGCCTTTCTCATTGTACTCTCAGCTCGTTTATGACCCTCGCCAATACCAAGTCCTCATTTTCCACAATGAAGGACTGATGGCGGCCGCCGTTCTTCTCGCACAACTCGACCACAAGCTGCTTGTCATCGGGAATGGTAAACTTCGGGAGGCAGAACACCGTTCGCTCCGATTCCTTCCCGGCAACACGCACGGCATAGTTGAAAGCACGGACAGGGAACAATACCTGTTCCTGGATGGCGGTGCGTTTCGCCACCTTCTTGTCCACGACCTTGAAACTGATATAGTCCACATCAAAAGGAACATTGGAGGAATTCCTGATCTCCGTATGCAGGTAAAGCAGGTCGTTATGCACATATATGCCTTTGAGGACATACTGGATGCCGAACCTTTTGCATCCTATATGTTTTACGATACGTCTGTTTTCCCTGTGTACTGATTTCATTATCAGATGCACGAGCATCGGACTTTCCGAACCGAGTTCCTTCAGGTAGATTTCCTGTGCGTTGTTGGGCCTGTTCACGGCACTGCCGTCATGCAGGAAGTCCGCCATCTCAACATTCAGAAGCAGCGGCTCGTCGGCATACTTGACATTGAAGGTGTAGAAACTCCCGTCCTCCGTAATCACGGACATATTCGTCTCGTTGTGGAAATTTTTGACAGTGGCCTTCACGCGGATGACATTCTCCGCCCCGTCAGCCTTTCCCGCAATCAGATTGGGAGAACCCAAATCCACATAGCGGACAGGTGCAGGGAAAAGGATATGTACCGTCTTGTCGTAAGTCACCTCCAACCCATGAGGCGGTATCATACGGTCGAACATCAGCTTGCGTGTAAGGCCGTGATAGAGGTCTCCGTCCTCGTCCTGTTGCGGATAGACATCCTTCTGCAGGGTCAGTCCGTCCGCATGAGTGCCGTCCGTTTCTTCGGATACGGCGGTGACCGCATCCGCAACATGCATGGCGGTACTGTCGTCCCCGCCGTTCTTAAGTTCCTGTGCGTCCGCCGCACACACGATGCCCAATATAAGGGCGAACATAAAAATTACTCTTTTCATTTTACTTTGGATTTAGTGGTGAATAATATTGTATGTAAATCAGTTCTCATATTGGTATAACAGCACCTTGTAGCCTGCCTTGAGGTGTACTTTCACGGTACGCATCTTCTGTGCGATATACTGGCTCGTACCCTGTATCACACTGCGGCCTAGGTCGGAGGCGAGCTGCGCTCCCGCATTCGTGGAGATGCTGATGCTGCTGCCGAGCGAGCCGCCCATGTTGGCGGCGATCTCCCTGACCGCATCAATCTCCATGGAGCCGGGGATGAAGATGCCCTCCTGGCCGTCACTGTCAAATACGGAGAGTTCCACGGGAATGATTGTGCCGCCGTATTCTATCGAGGAGACCATGATGCCGAGCCGTTCGCCCTGCACCCTTGCCGCACCCACAATGACCGTATTTCTCGGAATTACCATATCCGACACTCTCATCGCTTCAAGCAGACGGAGGCGCACTGTCTGGCCGTCCGTTATCGTCTGGTCTGAATGGACACACGCAGATATGGTGTTCCTGCTTCCCGTCCGTGCCGTACCGACCGCCGTATTGAAACCATAGTTCCTTTCCTGCGTGTATCCGGCCACGAATTCCGCATCGCTCATCGGCTGCGGGAGAGAGGAGACGATCTGACTTGTAACAGTTCCGACCGGCATGGCCACAGCATTGCCGTTATGCACAGCCGCTTTCCGTCCATCTTCCTGATCGGAGACGGCAGTCTGCCCGCCCACATCCTGACCTCGGGGCATGTATTTCGCCGCCAGTTCGTAGGACTTCTCAAGCAGGGCAATCTGCTCGTCCATAGACGAGGGCTGTGCCTGCTGCTGCGCCATCATTGCTTCCAGTTCGTCCACACGCCTCTGAAGCTCTTCCTTCTCGGTGTCCTCTTCCGGTGTCTCGTAGAAGTTTCCCAATGTGGCATTGATGTCCCGGTAGGCATCGGCTGAGTTCCTGATGGCAGCACTCCCGGTACTTCCGCCACCGGCATAACCGGCGTATGCCGTACCGCCGCCGGGATTGAGCAGGTCGTATTCATCACTGTCCGCACCTTCATTCTCCGTCCCGGCATTGTCAAACAGAGAGGCGAGGTCTTGGACGGCCCTGTCACGGTCTTTCTGTCTTGCTTCCAGCGATGCCTGCTCGTAGGCTTTCTCCTTGTCACCGATGATGACGGCATCGGTCGGGAGCGGCATTTCCGTATTGAAACCCGTTCCGGACTGTTCCTGCTCCTTATCCTCCGCCGATGGAGAGAATATCAGCCACATCGAGCCGAGAAACATCAGACCCATCAACGGATAGATGAGCATCTTCTTCCGCCTTTGCCGCTGTTCATTCGTAAGCGGCTCTTTCGGGGTATTGCCCTTTTCCCCTTCAGGCGTTCTTCCAATCAGTTCATTCAGTCTCATCGGCATCATGTTCTGGTGTTTCACAATCGGGCCGTTCAAGGGACGGCAGCTCCAGGTGTTCTATATGCTCTATCCGCATCGGTTCGCTGCCTTTCCCGAAATCGTGGATTGCCGTTCCAAGCATGACAAGGCAGCCGGCGGTAAAGAGAGAGAACATCACGACCACAGCCGTAAGGCGGGCTTTAGGGGAAAGTGCCTCCAGGCGGCTGCGCAGCCGCCTGTCAATGGCATCACGCCACCCTGTAATTTTATTTATTGTCTTTCTCATTGTATTGTCTCCTATCTTTCTATTGTCCTTAAATCCTTGTTCTCCAAAATAGTAAACCCTTCAATCGTAAACCCGTTGGGATTGCTGTCGCTTCTTGTGGCGTTGAGCAGGCGGCACGATGTTACGAGGCTGCGCTCCGTCACATTGCTCTCACGGATAATCATCTGCCTTGCGTAGGTCATGGCGCTGTAAGGGTAGTTGTCGAAGTTGCAGACCACGCTGTCCACCTGAAGCACCTGGTTGATGTTTCCTGCGATGATTCGGTTGTAGTAGCCTTTCTCTGCAAAGTCCGTGTAATAGTTGTATGCGCTCCTGTCCGCCAGCAGCAGGGCGCGTTTCAGGTTATGCTCAATCGCGCTCTTTTCAGGAGACAGCGTGAAGAACAGCTCATGAAACCGCCTGACATGCTCCCTCGCTTCGGCGGGCCTGTTCTGTGCCATGTCCTGCGACAGGGCGAGCATCAGTGATTTGCCGTTGTCCAGCACATATATCTTCTGCCTCTGCGCCTCCGCAAAGCGGAATGCGCACCATACCGAGCAGACGGCTATGAACGAGCAGGCCGCCACAAGGACAATTCCGAACAGGCGTATCTGTCTGAAGGATGTCTCGATGTTCTTTAATGACTTGAATTCCATAATTTTCTGTTGTTAATGGATTATTTTTTCTTGAACAGTTTTCCGGCAACGGACATGGCCTTGCCTCCGGCACTCTTCATCAGCTTGCCGCCACGTCCCGCCGCATTGCCGGCTGCCGCACCTGCCACGCTTCCGGCAAGTGCCCCGGCCGTACCGATGTTGCGGCCGTAATTGCCGATGCCGCCTCCTGCGCTGATGATCCAGCCTGCCACCGTAGGTATGGTGAAATAGCCGACGATTCCGATGATGAGGAACGTGATATACACCCCGTTGCTCGCCTCTATGGAGAAATTCGGATCGGTCTGCAGGGCCTCGATGTCATTCCGGAGCATCAGTATCTGTATCTTGGCGAGGATGGTGCTGAACAGGTCGGACACTGGCAGCCACAGATATATCTGTATGTACCGGCAGAACCACTGGGACATGGTGGAATGGAAGCCGTCCCATACCGAAATGGCAAAGGCTATCGGTCCCAGTATGGAGAGCACCACAAGGAAGAAGGTGCGGAGCGTGTCTATGACCAGAGCGGCGGCCGCGAACAGCAGTTCCAGTATCTCGCGGAAGAAATCCCTGATGTTTTTCTTCATGTTGTACATTCCACGCTCAATATACATTCCGGCCATGGTAACCATATCCGACGGAGACCATCCCAGCTCATCCAGTTGCTTGTCGAACTCCTCGTTGCTCACCAAAAAGGCCGTTTCAGGATTGCGCATCATAGCCTCGTACTCCAGCTGGTCCTTCTGCTCCTGATAGCTGTTCATGTCAAATGTCTGGGATTCCAGTATGCGGTGCGTGCCCTGCACTACCGGGCTGAGAATGGAGTTCATCGTCCCCAGGACAAGCGTAGGAAAGAACATGATGCAGATACCGATTGCGAAAGGGCGCAGCATCGGATATACGTCTATCGGCTCGGCCTTGGTCAGGGACTGCCACACCCGGACCGCCACATAGAGCAATGCCCCCAGCCCCGCAAGCCCTTTCGCCACGGAGGTCATGTCCGAGCAGAGCGGCATCATCTCCTCATAGAGCGAGCGCAGTATCTGGTGCAGGTTGTCGAACTCTCCCATATTACCAGTATCTTTCGTTAGCGTTGCCGTACAGTGACATCACACGGCTCACGTCGTTCTTCTTCCTTGCTCTCAGATAGCTGACGGAGATATTCTTGTTGGTGTAGTATGACACCATGTTGCGGTAGCGCCTGATGGAATTGTAGCACCTGTCCACCACATCCATGCGCTCCTTGTCGGTCATCTGGAGCGTGGTGATGTTCACTACATCCTTCATTTCCTTCAATACGTTGTTGCTCTCCTCCAGCAGTTTCGTGTAACCGAATGCAATTGCCGAGAGTTCCTCCGCCGTGAAGTTCTCGTCCTGGAGCATCAGCTGGAAACTCGTAACGTACATCTCGGAGATTTCCCCGACCATCAGGATCGTGTTCTTGACCTTGATGCCGTCCTTGACGAGATTGTTTACCTTTTTCAGCGCATCGTAATACTTCTTGCCCTGCTCGTAGATCTTCACGGTCTCCTGAAAATTCTTAATCATGTTGGTAGCCGTCGTGGATGTCTGGACGATGTTCTTGGCTGCATTGATGATGCCCTGTGCCAGATTGGTGGGGTCTGTGACAACCCATTGGGCGTTTGCCTTGCCTCCCAACAGCAGGAAGAGGCCGCACAGTATTATAATTTTATGTTTCATATCAATTCTTTTTTGATTGTCTGTTTATAAATTTGATGTTGGGAAGTTTATCACATTCCCGGCTTTCTGCCTCCTGGCCTGTTCCGCAAAGTCCTGCCACGGTTATTGTCAGCGATGCCGGCCTGCCGTCTGTCAGGGCCGAACAATTCATCCGCATAGGGCCTCCGTCCGGTCATCCTGACAAAACGTGAGTCAAGTTCCCTGTATGCATTCTTCGCCTGTTCCGACTGCGTCCTATGCGGAGCGGTACGGTCTATTCCGTATTTCGCGAAGAAATCAAGCTTATATAAAATATTGTCCGCATACTTCGGATTCTTTGCGACCATGCCGAGTATTTCCAGTTCCTCATTCAGTTTCTCAAGATATGGTACCGGGGGCTTTCCGCAGCTCTCCATAGCGGCCTCAATCTTCCGTGTAAGCCTGGCCTCCATGGCTGTAATGTCGGGAAGTCTTCCGTCTTTCCTGCCTGTTTCATAGTCTTCATATTCCATGTTCTCAATCCTGTTATACATGGCATAGTCCTCAGTCAGCCCGTATTCTTTCAGTATGTACTCGGGGATCTCCTGCCTTTGGGTGAGGAAACCGTACAGGACCGTGATTGTTCTGGTCTTTACCTGTTGTGAAATGTCATTGTCTCTCATAACCCGGCCTCTCCATTTTCTGTATTTCCTCCGTTTTTGCGCACATAGTCCCCGTTCGGGGAGAATGTCAGCACATCGGCGGCTTCGTTGTAAGCCACATCTATGCGGAAGCCAGTGTTCATGAACATATTGCCGTTCTCCTCTTCCTGAAGAAGATAGGTTTCCGGCTTCATTCTGCGGCTCAGTCCCGATCTCTTGAACACCGTGACCTTGTATGCCTCGCCCTCCCTGTAGATGAGGATGTCCGGTTTGCCGTCCACGCTTTCCCAGTTTCCGCATATGCGGTCCCTTATGCTGCCTTCAGTTCCGGCGCAGCCCTGCAGGAGCAGGCCCGCCATCCCTATGAGGTAGCTGCCCATCAGCAGCACCTGTTTCCTTGTCATTTTCATATTTTCTGTGTTTTTAGTGTTGTTGTTCCGTTATTTCCTGTTTTCGGCTATCTGCCGGATAGCCGCCTCAATGTCGCCGCCGAACTTCTCCGCAAGCGCATACACCTCCATCTTTTCCGTCTCTTCGGTCGTGTATGCCAGATACTCCTGCGTGCTGACCTCGGTGGCATAGACGGCGGACTGTGTTCCTCCAAGACCTATCCATACTTCCTTGTAAAGCCGTGAGGGGTCATTCGCCTGATTGATGGAGAGTATCTGCGCCTTTTCCTTGTCGGTCAGACCCAGAAGCGACTGTATCGCGTCAAACTTGTTCATGAACTTCCGTTGGTCAAGCAGGATTTTACAGTCGGAGTTGTTGATTATGGACTCTTTCACGATTTCCGAAGAAATGATGTCCTCCACTTCCTGCGTGACAATAATCGCCTCGCCGTAAAACTTTCTGACCGTTTTGTAGAGGTACTTTATATAGGAAGCCATGTTTGCCGAAGCAATCGCCTTCCAAGCCTCCTCGATGGCAATGACCTTGCGGACACCCTTCAACCTTCTCATTTTGTTGATGAACAGCTCCATAATGATAATGGTCGTTACCGGGAAGAGGATGGGGTGATCCTTTATTGCATCAATTTCAAAGACAATGAACCGCTTGTGCAGCAAGTCCAGTTCCTTGTCCGAGTTCAGCAGGTAGTCATACTCACCGCCACGATAGTACGGTTCAAGCACATTCAGGAATCCGGCAAGGTCAAAGTCCTTCTCCCTCACTTTCTTCTCCTCCAGCCGGGCGCGGTACTCCGTTCCTACAAACTCGTAGAAGGAATTGAAGGACGGCCTGACCGTATCGTCATCCCTGATGCGGCTGATGTAGAGGGCGACCGCATTGGAAACGGCTACTTCCTCGGCACGGGTAGCAGGCTCGTTGTCCTTTTTCCACAGCGTAAGCAACAGGGTCTTGATGCTCTCCCGTTTCTCAATATCGAACACGTTGTCCTCCGTGTAAAACGGATTGAACGAAATCGGATTCTCATCCGTATAGGTGTAATAGATTCCGTCCTGGCCGTGAGTCTTGCGGTTTATCATCCCGCACAGACCCTGATAGCTGTTGCCCGTATCCACGATGACGATGTGCGATCCCTGCTCGTAATACTGTCTCACGAAATGATTCATGAAAAAGGACTTGCCGCTTCCGGAAGGTCCGAGGACGAACTTGTTGCGGTTGGTCGTCACACCCCGCTTCATCGGCAGGTCGCTGATGTCGATATGGAGCGGCTTGCCTGTCAGCCTGTCCACCATCTTCAACCCGAAAGGCGAAACGGAGTCCCGGTAGTTGGTTTCCCCGGTGAAAAGGCACACCGGCTGCTCTATGAATGTGTAGAAGCTCTCCTCCGCAGGGAAATCCGCCTCATTGCCGGGTATGCCTGCCCAGAACAGGGTAGGACAGTCCACCGTGTTGTAGCGCGGAGTACACTCCATGGAGGCGAGCTGGCTGCCCGTCTCGTTCTTGATGCGCTTGAGTTCTTCCGCATCGTCGCCCCACGCCATGACATTGAAATGTGCACGGACGGATGTCAGGCCGAAACTGTGCGCCTCGTTCAGGTATTCCTCTATCCATTCCTTGTTGATGGCGTTGCTCCGGGAGTACCTTGAAAGCGACTGCATGTTGCGTGCGGACTTCTCGAAGCGTTTCAGGTTCTCGTCGCTGTTGTCGATGAATACATACTGGTTGTATATGTGGTTGCAAGGCAGCAGCAGCCCGAGCGGGCTTGCAAACGACAGCCGGCAGTCGCTCCGGTCCGTGGACAGCCGCTCATAACGGCTGTCCGTGGCCACCTGTGACGGCATGTCGTCCACATCCGAGAGTGTATGCACGCAGAGCCGCTTGTCCCCGATGCGCATTCCGTCTGGCGAAAGGGCGATGTCCTGCAGGCAGGCATTCTCCTCCGTGGAGAGCGAGAGGTAGCGGGCTATCAGTCCCGCCTTCTCCCTCGTCCCGGTAATCTCATCGTCCTGGAGGCGGCGCAGGCGGATAAAGCCGGAGTCGTTCATGATCCTTGAGAACTGCTCAGTAGCCTCGATGAATCTCAGCACGGCATCCCTGTCGCTGATTTCCTTCGGGATGATGAAGCCACGGCACAGCGTGCTGAAGTTGCTCTGCCTGCGGTTGCGTTCCTTCGTGGTCTTCGTCAGGAACAGCCAGCACCTGTGATTGAGAAACGGCCGCTCGTTGAAGTGCCGCTCGAAACTCCTGCTGAGAAAGCTCATGTCCTCCTTCTGGAGTTCCGGACTGTAGTTTTCCCTGACAAACCAGTCCTGCTTGTGGACGACACTGAAGTCCGGCAGCACCCTGATGGCCTTGCACCATGCCCCGTGCATGGCCTCATATTCCGCAGAAGTTACGGTGTAGATTTCAGGCAATGTCACCTCGAAGGCCACGGTGATGTCCGCATCCTTTGACACTATGCAGCCGTTCTCCACGCTCAGAAGAGGGAACTTGCTCTCCAGAGTGGCGGCTTTCATGATGTTTCTCATCGGATTGCCTCCTTTCTGTCCGTCTGCTTGAACAGCCTGAATACGGCCCTCCTGTTGATGATATAGCGCGGCCGGCTCCGCAATGCTCCGAGTTTCATCAGGCCGTGCTCGCCGTATCTGGCGTTCAGACGGAAGGTCAGCCATATCAGAGCCGAGGCCGACACAGCTCCGAAGCCTACGCAGACTCCCTGCGCCACTCCTGCCATATACATCACCATGAACAGGACGAAGACGGCCAGCAGCCCTCCGCAGAAGATGAACAGGTACTGTGCCTTCAGCCCCTTGAACTCGACAGATCTGCCTATCCCCTTATTAATAGAGTATTCCATCGTTCCCTCCGGTTTTGATTAAAGGAAGAAAGAACGCAGGATTGTCGCCGCCACGATGAGAAAGATGCAGGCTCCGAACCATGAGGCCGCTGTCTTGCTCGTGTCCGGATCTCCAGAGGAGAACTTTCCGTACACTTTCACGCCTCCGATGAGTCCCACGACAGCCCCGATTGCGTATATCAGTTTCGTCACCGGGTCGAAGTAGGAGGTCACCATGCTCGTCGCCTCCGTGATTCCGGCCATGCCGTTGCCCTGGGCGAAGGCCGTACTTGCAGCCATGAGAAAGGCTGCAAACAAGAAAATCTTTTTTGTCATAATGATAAACTGTTTTTGTGCCGGAGGGGTGGATAGGCCCTCAGGCGGGTTGATACTTTTTTACTTTTTGGATTTAGTGGTCTGCTTTTCTGACAGGAGCAGCTACCCGTAGTCTCTTTCTTTCATTGCAATCTTTTTTGTTGTTAGACAAAATCCCGGATGTCGAAGTCGGCAATGCCCACCTTTTCGGTCCCTTTGCTCTCAGTCGGCATGACTGTCTGGCTGTTCTCATAAAGGTCGATCAGTTCCTGTATTCTACTGATGATACCTGGTGTCTTGGCGGTCAGTATCTCGTACAGTCCGTTGCCTTCAATCTCATGGAACACTTCGCCGGCTTTCATCTTTTCGGTATCAGTAGCCTCCGGATTGTCCGCAGTGCGGATTGCCTCGTTCATCTCCTCGATAGTGGCCCCGCTTGCGTATTCTCCAGTCTGCTCATCGTCTCCGACCGCATATTCCACGGGAACATCGGAAAGGCGTGTGTCTCTGAAGGCTTCCTCCAGCCTGTCATCAGGCAGGCGCATTGAATGCCGTGCTCCGTTTTCACCGGCAAAAGTAACATCGTCCGGTGCAACCGCTTCACCTTCAACGGAAGAGGCGGCTTGTGGAGCCGGAATGTCTCCGGTTGTCCTGCCTCCATGCATCCTGAACAGGCTACTGCCCACGATATCCGTATCTGTTTCCGGCTTCCGGGAAGGCTCCGGACGGGCCGTCCGTTTCTTCGGCTCTCTCCAGCGCAGCAGGCAGTAGACCAGCCACATGTTGTAGAGAAGAAGTATCACTATCAGTACATTCGTCATATGATCATTTTTTTAATATACATCCTCGTAATTTTTCTTGTACAGTTTCCTGATGGCCTCCTCATAATCGGCGAAATGCTGCGTAAGCACATGGTCGATATATCCGGAAATGGAGAGTTCTCCCTTGCCGATAACATGCAGGATACGCATGATGCGGTCGTGATAGTCCCTGCGCACATATACCATCTTGCCGGAACGGGCCGGAGTTTTTGAAGTCCTTATGAAACGCTCCATATACTCTTTTTCGACAGGATCGTACGGTTGCTTCGCGTTGCGTTTTTCAGTCCGCTGTTCCTTGACGGTATCGGTCCTGCCTTCATCGCTGTCTTTCACTGCCGCCGCATTCTCCCCTCTGGCGGCGGGCAAAGGCATTTTGGGGCGGAAAGATTCCAGGAAACTCCCGGTGTCTATATTCACATCAAGGTTTTTTGCCATATTCCTACTGTTTCAGGTTTATCAGGCCAAGGATTTCCTCTGCCAGGCTGTCTATGTTGCTGCCTTTGATGAGCTGGCGGTCGGGAGGCAGGAGCGTGGAACGGAACAGGGACCTGCCGCCCTCCTCGGCTCCTTCCTTACGGAAACGCTTGCTGTCCGGCAGACGGTTTTTCAGGATGCCAAGCCCCATCTCTCCTGCGACCTTCTCATAGACTTCATACAGGTCGGTCTTTTCCCTCCCGTCCACCATGTTCCACAGCAGGTACAGACCTTTGATATTGGACTGACCTGTACTGACAAGGGTATCGTTCACAAGCCCTGCGAACGTGAGCGAGCTGGTCATCACCACACGGTCCGCCGCTATCGGGCAGAAGATATAGTCCATAGTGGCGATGGTCCTGATGACACCGTGGTTGTTTATCGTACCGGGAAGGTCAAAGAACACGATGTCAGGCGGTGTATCAGTGTCAAGGATACATCTGGCGGTCTCTATGGCTTCTTCCGGACGGCTTTCCAGAACAGGATACGCCCGTTTGCCGCTCGTCCGCGTGAACTGTTCATAGGCGAGTTTCTTCAGATAGAGATTGTTCGCCACATTACGCATGTCGCGTTCCCTCATGTCCTTGATGCTGAACTGAGGATAGTCGCAGTCCACTACAGCCACATTGTACCCTTTCACATAGTGGAGATAACTCGCCGTAAGGACGGTCAGTGTAGTTTTGCCCGCTCCTCCCTTCTGGGTGGAGAAGGCCACAAGCAATGTCTCTTTTTTCATACGCTCTGCATTTTAATTAGTTTATACTTTATCGTTTAAGACAGACGGTCTGTCTGTGCATTGTTTTGTCAGTCGGTCCTGCTGTTGTCCAGCCGGTTGGATGCCAGGCCCGCCGGCATTCCTTCCATACATCTGCGCGGCCTTCAGACCGGTCAGTCCTTCGGCCTGTGGACCGGAAATACTGATGACCCGTCAGTCAGCCTGTTTATATGTTGATATGCCGGCATGGTGATATGTTGATTGGCCATTGTATAATCACGCTTGATTGCCGGCCTTCCAAATGGCCCGACAGGCGGTTTGTCAGTCATTCCGGCTGCAAATAAACAGGCATTTTCCCGTACTGACACCATGTATCCCCGAAGTGGAAGCAAGTGGCATAACTGGCAGGGAGAGGCGCAGCCAAAAAGCTGATTTCAAGCACATAAGAGCCGTAATTTTGCGCCCAAGCGACAGGGTGCGCCGCCGATGTCCCGTCGGCTGTCACGGAAGTTTTCGTCCAATCCGTCCGAAGGCGGATTTTTGTGTTCACAAGAACACAGCAAGATGTCTTTTCAGCCGCTCAAAAAGATTTGAGCATCCTGAAAAGCACTTGCCCTTGCAGGGGGCGGGCTGCCTCTCCGAAGTCGGGCAACCTTTCTAGACCTCCGGTCGGGATGTCGAAAGCGGCGGCTTATGTCGTGACACCACTAAATCCAAAGTAACATGACAGAAAAAAGAAAGAAGAAATGGGGGCGGAACCCCAAGAATGATCCGGCGGTGTTCCGCTACACCGTCCGTTTCAACGAAGAAGAACACAACCGGTTCCTCTCGATGTTCGAGAAGTCCGGTGTTACGGCAAAGGCGGTCTTTATCAAGGCGCACTTCTTTGGACAGCCGTTCAAGGTGCTTGTCGTGGACAAGACTTTCGTGGAATACTACACGAAACTGTCCGATTTCCACGCGCAGTACAGAGCCATCGGCACGAACTACAACCAAGTAGTGAAGGAACTGAAGAGCCGTTTTTCCGAGAAAAAGGCGATGGCATTGCTCTACAAGCTGGAGAAATGCACGCTGGAACTGGTCTCACTCAGCCGTCAGATTGTTCAGTTATCGCAAAGTCTGGAAGAAAAATGGTCGCAAAAATCTCGTTAGGAAGTTCGCTGTACGGAGCACTGGCGTACAACGGGGAGAAAATAAACAAGGAGGAAGGCAGGCTGCTCGCGACCAACAAAATCTACAATGACGGTTCGGGAACGGTGGACATACGCAGGGCGATGGAGGACTTCGGGCGGTTCATGCCCACGAATGTGAGGACGGAAAAGCCCGTACTCCACATATCGCTTAACCCCCATCCTGATGACCGTCTGACGGACACCGACCTGACGGACATCGCAAGGGAGTATCTTGACAGGTTGGGCTACGGCAACCAGCCCTACATGGTGTATAAGCACGAGGACATAGACCGTCATCACCTGCATATCGTGACCGTCAATGTGGACGAGACGGGCAGGCGGCTCAATCAGGATTTCCTTTTTCGCCGGAGCAACAGGATACGGAAGGAACTGGAGGAGAAGTACGGGCTGCATAAGGCGGAAGGCAGGCGCAATCCGCTGGAAAATCCGCTCCGTAAGGTGGACATATCCGCAGGGGATGTGAAACGGCAGGTGGCCAACACCGTCCGGGGGCTGCTTGCCTCGTACCGCTTTCAGTCGATGGGCGAATACCGTGCGCTGCTGTCGCTCTACAACATAGCCGTGGAAGAGCCTCGTGGCGTGGCGGATGGGCGTGAGTATCACGGACTTGTATATGCGGCTACCGATGATGCCGGGAACAAAGCCGGCAATCCGTTCAAGTCCTCCCGTATCGGGAAAAACACCGGTTATGAAGCGGTGGCGAGACGCTTTGAGAAGTCAAAGGCGTATATCAAGGAGAAGAGACTTGCCGATATGACCAAGCGGACAATTCTTGCCGTACTGCAAAAGACTTACCGCAGGGAAGAGTTCGTCCGTATGCTGCACGACAAGGGCATTGATACGGTATTCCGCCTGACGGACACGGGGCGCATTTACGGGGCGACCTTCATTGACCACCGCACGGGGTGCGTGCTGAACGGTTCACGGATGGGAAAGGAACTGTCCGCAAACGCCTTGCAGGAGCATTTCACATTGCCGTATGCGGGAGAACAGCCGATACCGTTCACATTGGCTTCGGACGGTGCGCCGCAGGCTGCTGCCGAAAGCCTTTGGGAAACCGAATGGGAACATTCATCGGGATTGGGCCTGCTCTCCGGCGATACTTCCGGAACGGAAGCGCAGGAGGAAGCCTTTGCCCGTAGTCTCAGGAGAAAGAAGAAAAAGAAAAATCAACGTAAAATCTGAAAATCGAATTTATGCAACAGGAAGATGATTTGAGAGCCTTGGCGAAAATCATGGATTTTCTGCGGGCTGTAAGTATTTTATTGGTGGTCATGCACCTTTATTGGTATTGCTACGGGGCGATACTCGCTTGGGAAGTGAACATCGGCGTGGTGGACAGGATCCTGATGAACTTTGACCGCACCGCCGGACTGTTCCGTTCCATGCTCTACACGAAACTTTTTGCGCTCGTGCTGCTGGCACTCTCCTGTCTGGGGACAAAGGGAGTGAAGAACGAGAGGATGACATGGACAAGGATTTGGACGGTGTTCGGAGCCGGGCTTGTCCTGTTCTTCTTGAACTGGTGGATATTGGAGCTGCCTTTGCCGGTTTCAGCAAACACTGCCCTCTATACGGCTGCTGTCGCCACAGGATATGTGTGCCTGCTGATGGCGGGGACTTGGATGAGCCGACTGTTGAAAACGAATCTGATGGACGATGTTTTCAACAACGAGAACGAGAGCTTCATGCAGGAGACACGTTTGATTGAGAACGAGTATTCGGTCAATCTGCCGACCCGTTTCTACTACAAGAAGAAATGGAACGACGGCTGGATAAACATTATCAATCCGTTCAGAGCCTCCATCGTTCTCGGAACACCGGGCAGCGGCAAGTCATACGCCGTGGTAAACTCCTATATCAAACAGCAGATTGAAAAGGGGTACTCAATGTATATCTACGATTTCAAGTTTGCGGACTTGTCCACCATCGCCTATAACCACCTGCTCAACCATCTGGACGGCTATAAGGTCAAGCCGAAATTCTATGTAATCAACTTCGACGACCCGCGCCGGAGCCATCGTTGTAATCCCATTCATCCGGATTTCATGGAGGACATTACGGATGCTTACGAAAGTGCCTATACCATCATGCTCAACCTCAACAAGACATGGGTGCAGAAGCAGGGCGATTTTTTCGTCGAGTCGCCGATAATCCTGTTTGCGGCAATTATCTGGTATCTCAAAATATACCAGAACGGCAAGTATTGTACCTTTCCGCACGCTGTCGAATTCCTGAACAGACGGTACGAGGACATTTTCCCCATACTGACGAGTTATCCTGAGTTGGAGAACTACTTGAGTCCGTTTATGGATGCGTGGCTGGGCGGTGCTGCGGAGCAGTTGCAGGGGCAGATAGCATCCGCCAAGATTCCGCTTTCGAGGATGATTTCACCGCAGCTGTACTGGGTGATGAGCGACAGCGAGTTCACGCTCGACATCAACAATCCGGAAGAGCCGAAACTGTTATGTGTCGGCAATAATCCTGACCGTCAGAACATCTACGGTGCAGCGCTCGGTCTGTATAACTCCCGTATAGTGAAACTCGTGAACAAGAAAGGGATGCTAAAATCTTCGATTATCATAGATGAGTTGCCGACGATATATTTCAAGGGGCTTGACAATCTCATTGCCACTGCACGAAGCAACAAGGTTGCCGTGCTGCTGGGCTTTCAGGATTTCTCGCAGCTGGTGCGTGACTATGGGGACAAGGAGGCGAAAGTGGTGATGAATACGGTCGGCAACATATTCAGCGGACAGGTCGTAGGTGAGACCGCAAAGACACTTTCCGAACGTTTCGGCAAGGTCCTGCAGAAACGCCAGAGTGTCACCATCAACCGCAGCGACACCTCCACTTCAATAAACACCCAGATGGACAGCCTTATTCCGGCAAGCAAGATATCCGGTCTGTCACAGGGAATGTTCGTGGGGGCTGTGGCCGACAGTTTTGACCAGAAGATTGACCAGAAGATTTTTCACTGCGAGATTGTGGTGGACTCCGAAAAGGTCAGGCAGGAGGAGAAGGCGTACAGGCCTATTCCTGTCATTACCGATTTCAGGGACGAGAACGGCAACGACCGCATGAAAGAGATGATACAGGAGAACTACAACCGCATCAAGGCGGAAGTGAAACAGATTGTCGCCGATGAGTTGCAGCGCATACAGAATGACCCGGCACTGGCGCATCTGCTGCAGAAATAATCAGCCTGTTTGACATGAGCTGCCGGCAAAAAGAGATTTTTACAGGTGGTTCTTTCAATTATCCGGGGAAATTTTCACTTCTTTCGGTGAAATTTTCTAAAACATAAAACATTGATTATTAGCAATTAATCATTATTGATTCGGGGAAAATTCAAAGTTTTCGGGGAAATTCTATGACAATTCCCCGAAAACTTCTTCATTCTTTTGGTACTGGATATTCTTGCCGGATCCCACTTTTTTAATAACATTATTATTTACAAGTTTTTCTATCAAGTAACGCACCTGATTTTCGTTCAATATACCATCAAAAGCCTTTAAAAGTTTCTTACGGGAGATGGTTTCATGCTGCTCAAAGCATCTTTTAATGACTGAAATCTGTTCAACATCAATTCCCCAAAGAGTCTCTTTCGTTTTATGCCCCGGATTATAAAGATTTTTTGACAATCTGTATTTGTCTCGTGACTTGACAATAAGACCTTCATTTTTCAATTTGTCCAGCAGGGTTTTGTCTATATTCGAACAATCTTGCCGTAAACATATTTTATAAAGGGCAAGCAATTCAAATACATTCAAACGCTTTGAAACATCTCTCTTTTTCTGTTCATTGCGTATGAATACGACAAAAGCCTCGTCAATTATAGGTGCTCTGAATGTAAGGCTGACTTGATAAGCATCTGTCCCGGAATAGTCTGGCAATGCTTTGCCCTCCATAATACAATTATAGAACATTTTATCCACTCCCTGCCCAGAACGCTCTACAAGTCCTGTTTTCTGCAGAACTTCGCTCAACAACTTACTTCTTGGTACACTGTTTACTGTCAATATATTCTCCTCATCCACTCCTGACGGGAAACCTCCAGCATTGGTAATGGTTATGCTGTCTGGGTATTGTTTTATAACTACATCACTATTTATGCTCATTGAACGGTGACAGCAGGCATTCAGTATTGCTTCCCTGATTGTCTCTTTGGAAAAAGAAGGAATGTCAAAAATATAAGGACCTTCATTATAGTGCAGCTGCGGGTTGCTCGCCGGTTGATTGATGTATTCCCAGACCTTATCAATGGCAATGAACAACGGAAGTTGAAATTCTTTTCGGGCAGTATATTGAATCATTGAATGATACAGTCTGAATTCCACTACAATATTATTTTGTGGAAGATAATGTTTTATTGCTTCAGACTTGCCAAGCAGAATAAGAGCAGCGTAATTCAACTTTCCATCTTGCAGCAAATCCAAATCAGACAATACCTGCGCATCAGGGAGATTAATAAAAGCAGGATTTCCCTGTTTGTCAGCATATTGCGTTTTCATTACTGTAATAGCTCCAGCATCCAGATCCTCTATCCTTAAACCATCACATATTTTGGCTGAGAAATCCGGTTCCTGTTCAGACAGTATCTTGAATATCTCGGCATCAGACATCTCACGGAGACTTTCCCCTGTCCGCATTAATGGCACACCCTCAAAACGCAGTAATCTGCCTACTGGACGGGACGGTATTGTCAGGAGGAGTACCCGTTTCCCTTCTTCGTATAATTCATCTGCTTCTACTCGTATTCCAAGACGCTCATAGACCTCATCTATGAGTTCTCCTACTTTGTCTTGTGCGAAATCAGAGCCGACAACCGTGTGCGGAATATGGTCATCCATGCCTAATGCAAGCCGGCCTCCTTTTTCATTTGCTAAAGCAACTATATACCCCAGGACACATTTTCGCCTATCTCGTGGATCTGTATGCTTGCCTCCTGCAAATGGATAATTCCGTTTGGCTTCCTTAAACTCTATGTGGTCCTCACTTTCACGAAGTTTCTGCAATTCTGCAATTGTAATATCCATAAATTAATCCCATTCTAAACTCACTACAAAAGTACAAAAATGATAGAAATACAGCCCATCCTCTATCAACTTCAAAATAAAAGTCAAGATTGGCCTATTTTCTCATCCTCTCTTTCTCATCGTCCATATCCATGCGTCGGTTGAGCCTTTCCTGCATTTTTTCAAGAAAATAGGTACGGCTGTCGTTCTTGCGCAGTTTGAGGTCTGAATAGATGCGGTAGCAGTCCTTCGCCTCCACATTGAACAATGAATAGAAGATATCGGCAAGCTCGCCGATAGGTATCTCGCCGTCATTGACACAGCCCATTTCCGCCATGCCGTAGAGGATTTCCACAAGGTCGGAGGCCTTGCCTGTCCAGCGCAGGACGGTAGAGGGCCGTGCCATCTTATGATGATTGTCCGGCCTTGATTGCTGATGTAGTGGCGGTACTTGAATGTGGCTTGCGGAAAGATGTCTCTGCATCTTGCGCACGAAGGAGAGAGCCTTGCGGACATACATGCCGTGGCCGGTGTCCATACTCTGTATTGCTTTGTGGTACTGAAGTTCCGTTTCCGCATAGCTGAGGGCAGGCAGAGGATGGCAGGGACTTGCCGCTCCCATGCAGAGTGATACCACTGCCATTGTGAAATCATTGTATGCCGCATTTAGTCCGTTGCGGCTGTCAGGATTGTCTATCAGACGAAAAAACTCCGTTTCCATCAATATGAGATGCTCCATCTGTTATCAGTTTTATGTTGTTACACTTTGGTAAGGATGTGCGCACATAAAACATCAGGACAAACGGAGTTCCATATCGTGCCGTATTCTTATCGTCGGACAGACACCGCATTGACATACAAGGATATCGTACTTCTAAAAAAATCCACGGCTTCCAGACGAGACACGCAGAAGCGTAAAATATATTGACGGTGTGTAAATCCGGTTTACACCCGGTTTTTATCAAACGGACCGATTTTTCGGAAAACGGTTCTTACAGTGCCGTTCTTGCTTATCGAAGTGCTTTCACTTTCCCAGCATGTTGCAGGAGGGATACATGTTCGGAACAGCCTCGTTCCATTTCCCTGCATGACAGGAACGGTACAGATGACAATTTCATCAACCAGCCGCATCTGCAGCATCGTATTTATAATGCTTTCATTCCGTGGCAACGCTTCAATGAGATAGACGGCATCATTGCATTCATTCTCCAAGTCCTCCATCAGCATGGACAGGGGGCTGTCCGCATTCAGTATGAATGTGGCTCCTTGATACAAAACGGCCCGTTCATCATAAAGAGACGGGTACTGTTCCTTGCAGCCCTCCACCATATACCCGTCAATGGACTGGACTGCGAATATCTGTACTTTTGCCATATATCCGGTCTTTGTCTTTTGACCGGAAGCCGTCCAAAAAAGAAGCGTGCAAACGCACCACTTTCAAGCGACGGCTCTGGAAAGCCTTTACAGAGAGTATGCGAATGCACGCCATGCGTTAGCATAGCATAAGCATTGCGCAATCGTCTCTGTAGTTCCAATGTTCCAGATTTTCGCTTGAAACGCCTTGCGGTCTTATGTCTATATATTGTCGGACAGACAGCGCCAGCCGCCTTGTCCGTCTGTATCAAATGCCGTCAGGAAGAATATATCCTCCTGCTGCCTGACACAAAGATACTCCTTTTATGCGGAATATCTCCAACTTCGGATTCTTTTCTAAAGTATATTGTACTGTTCCATTTTCTTATACAGTGTCGGAGGACTGATACCGAGCAGCCTTGCCGCCTGTCTCTTGTTCCCTCCGGCCTGTCTCAGGGCCTTGATTATCCGTTCTCTCTGCATGTTCTCATCCGTCAATGCAAGATCCGTATCCGCTGCCGTATTGTCAATTTTCAGTTCCAGAGTTTCCGAAGTGACCAGCCCCTCACTTGCCATCAGTACGGCCGTCTGTACCACCTGCTTCAATTCCCGAACATTACCGGGCCAGCGGTAGTCAAGCAGCATTTTCCTTGAACCGGCATCGAATCCTTTGACTGACTTCTTCAAGGATTCGTTCATCCGTCCGAGGAAATAGTCGGCCAGAGGCAGTATGTCCTCCCGGCATTCCTTCAGCGGAGGTACTTCTATAATGAATTCCCTCAGGCGGTAATACAGATCCCTGCGGAAGCGTTTCTCCTCTATCGCCGTCTCCAGATTCTCGTTGGTGGCGGCGACAATCCGAACATCTGCCGTTATGTCCCGGTTACCTCCTAACGGGCGGTAAGTCCTGTTCTGAATAGCCCTCAACAGCATCTGCTGTACTTCCAATGGGAGATTGCCGACTTCATCAAGGAACAAAGTTCCACCGTCTGCTTCCATGAAATATCCTGACTTGCTCCCGTCCGCTCCTGTAAATGCACCTTTCTCGTGCCCGAACAGTATGGATGCCGCAAGAGAAGGGGTAAGCACGCTGCAATCCAGAGCGACATAGGGCTTGTCCGAACGGGTGCTCTGCTCATGTATTTTCCTCGCTATATGATCTTTGCCGGTACCGTTCTCGCCAAGTATCAGGACACTCATGTCGGTCGGTGCCACAAGTCTGACCCTGTGGTGTATATTACGGAAAGCCTCGCTTTCCCTTTCGTATATCCGGTCCTGTTTCTGGATTTTCTGTTCCTGCTGTCTCCACAGATTATGCAACACCGGCAGCAGCTCGTCCTCCAGCATGCGTTTGCTGACATAATCAGTGGCTCCTGATTTCATTGAGCGGACAGCGGTAGGAACCTCATCGTAGTCAGTCATTATGAAGAACGGATTACGGTGCCCTGAATCACGGAGCTGTCGCAACAGTTCTATGCCGTCTCCGTCGGGAAAACGCAGGTCTGAAAGGATAATGTCATCCGGTTCCACATTAAGTAATGCCTTCTTCGCCGCCTGAAGGCTGTAATACTTCTTCGAAGGTACTCCGGACTTGGCGAGAAGGTTGCCCACATAGTCGCAATAGACCGGGTTGTCCTCTATTATAATCACTTTTCCCATAGCTCCTCCTTCTTCTTTTGAGCCTGCATGACAATCATTTCTCCTGTATCCAGCACAGCCTGCACCTTTTCTTTCAGTTCCGTTCCGTCCATCTCCGGAGAGTGTACTGTATCGTATAGGTCCTGAAGAGGACGGGCCGCATTGAGCAGCATCCATGAGCTGCGCAGATGGTGTATCATGGTATCCAGTCCATCAATATCCATCTTCCTGCAGGCCTGCCGTATTTTATCCATCTCCTTCACTGTCTCTGATGCGAGTCTGTCCAGAGTCTCTTCTTTGTTTCCATAGGCAATCAGCGGTGTCAGATCTATACTGCCATGAGCGGGGCGGGTGTTGCCTATACAGGATGAAATGATGCGTACTGCCTCGTCACCGGAAAACGGCTTGAACAGGCAGGCGCTGAACCCTGCGGCAAGCAGTTCCGCTTCCGAACTGTTGTCCATTGCGGTGCAGGCTATTACCGGGATTTCCCTGGAATTCCCGATGTTTGAGGTGCGCAGCAGTTCAAGAATTTCATAACCGTTGATGTCCGGCATTTTCAGGTCAGTAATCAGCAGGTCATAGTCACGTGTACGCATACAGTCCAGCAGCTCACGGACATTACGGCATATATCGCAGTGTATTTTCTGCCTGACAAGCATTTCTTTTGTCATCGCCAGGATCACCTCATCGTTATCAAGGAGCAGTACGGTGATGTTCCCGCATAACACGGGCTTGTTATCCAAGTTTTCACTGATACCGCTGGCCGTATCAAGAGGCAGTTTTATAGTAAAGGTACTACCTTCTCCGGATTCGCTGTCCAAAAAGATTTTTCCGTTCATCAGCCTTACAAGATTGCGTACTATGGACAGGCCGAGGCCGAATCCGTCCTGCGTGGCTGCATTTGAAAGTCTTTCAAATGGTCTATAGATTATTTTCTGATGCCGTTTATCTATTCCGCTGCCGGTATCTTCCACTTCCATCGTATATATTCCGTGGTCGAATGACGCTCTTATGGACACCATGCCTCTTTCTGTAAATTTCACGGCATTGGAGAGCAGGTTGCTTCCTATGCGCAATACCATGTCTTTATCACCCAAGACCACTTCGTCAATACAGTTCTCCGACACGAATGCAAGCCCTTTAGCCTCTGCCTGTGGTCTGAATTCGGCATCAAGGGTTTCAACGATACCGGCCAGGCGAAAAGGTCTGGGACTGACGGTCTCCTTCCCGCTGTCAAGACGGAAAAAATTGAGCAGGTTGTTGAGCAGTGCTGTCATGCGGTCTGAGGACAGCAGTATGGCCTCCGTATGCCGTTGTCTCTCTGTATCGGCGATGTCTTGTGTAAGCAGTTCCGCGTTGCCGCTTATGGCCGCCAATGGTGAGCGCAGTTCATGCGTTATGGTCTGTATGATTTTCCGGCGGGATTTTATAAGTTCTTCGTTCTTGCCGTTGATTTTCCGGAGTTTGCTTATCAGTTCCTCTTTCTGTTTACTGTCCCGTTCCCTGCATTGGATATCACGCATGATTTTGATGTGCGAGACGATGAGCAGGACGATGGCAGCACCTACGAGTCCGGCTATGAGGCGAAAGGAATGCCTTTGCGCCTCGGCAATCTTCTGCTCCCGGTACTGGAAAGCGGTCTGTGCCTGTCTGTCCAGCATGGCTATGAACGAGTACAGCCTGATGTTCAGTTCGCGGTTGTAGAAGCGGAGGCTGTCGGTATAGGTGTCAAGATCGCGGATACGCTTCTCCTGCAGGGATATGAGCCGCTCGTTCAGGGAATGAAGGGGTGCGGCGGGAACTGGAATTGTCACCGTGTCCTTTTTGCCGAACCATCCGGCTATGCCTTTCTTCTTCCGGATGACCGTTCTGGTACGGGTGGCCTGTGATGTTACTTTCGGCAACTGCTCCGCTATAAGGCTGTCGGCTATTTCCTGACAGTGGAATGCTTTCATGATGCGGTACAGGTGATGTTCTTTGTCGGAGAGCAGCATCCGCAGGGTGTCCACCTGTTCTGGCAGGACAAATCCGGTACAGTTTTGTTTCAAGTCTGCTAACAGGGTATCGACTGACATACGTTTCTCGTGATACAGATGGTACTCCGTGGTGTCCCACGCCATAACCGACTCTCCGAGGGTTGCAAGCTCTGTGATGCGGCGGTGTACGGTGTTGATGTCCCGGCGAACAGACCGTATCTCCGCACTCTCTTCCTCGATTTCCCTTATCCGGGCACGGTCAAAGAGTAATATGGCAGTCATGCTGCCAATAAGCATAATAAGTATAATATAGGAAAATAATATTTTCTGTCGTAAAGACATATACATTTTGTCCCAATTTATCCTCAATATGTCTTCCTGTAGCTCATGACGGCCCAAGTGCCGAAGAAAACGTCAAAGCCCAGCAATGCCAGAAGCTGGTGGCTGAGGTCTGCTAAAGAGCATCCCTGCAGATAGACCCCTCTCATCATCTCAATGAAGTATCTCGGAGGGTTCAGCCAGGTGATAACCTGTGCCCATTCAGGCATGGAGGATATAGGAGTGAGCAGTCCGCTCATCAGCATGAAAACCAATATGAAGAAGAACATGACGAACATGGCCTGCTGCATGGTGTCGGAGTAGTTGGAAACAACCAGCCCGAATCCGGAAAGAGCGAATATGAAAAGGAGGGAAAACAGATAGACAGTCCAAATGCCACCATGCGGCGACAACCCATATACAGCCCAAGCCAGCAGCATGCAGATGGACAACACTATGAGTCCCATAACCCAATATGGAATCAGCTTTGCGAAAATAAATGATGTCTTGCGGACAGGCGTGATGTTTATCTGCTCAATGGTCCCTTTCTCCTTTTCACCTACGATGTTCAAGGCCGGGAGAAAGCCTCCGAGAAGAATAATAACGATGACCATGTAGGCAGGAATCATGAAGTTCTTATAGTCCATATACGGGTTGAACTTGTTAAGCACACTTATACTCACTTTCGGTATTCTCTCAGGGTTATCCTTATACAGATAAGATAAATTCTCGGTGTAAAAGTCCCCGCATACAGCATTGATATATCCTGAGCCGAGTGTTCCTTTTATCTGGTTCACAGCATTAATAGATATCTGCATAGGAGATTGTCCAGTCATTATAAGCTGTTCCTCAAAGTAGTCCGGTATTTCTATTATTGCATCTACTTTATTCAGCATAAGCTGCTCCATGCTCTCATTGTAATTTGCGCTTACATCCCTAAGAATGAAATAGCCGGATGCATCTATTTTCTGTATGAACTTACCTGACATACTGCTTCCATCAGTATCCACCACAGCCAAACGTATGTTCTTTATATCCATAGTCATTATCCACGGTATTACCAGCATAATCATTATAGGGAATATAACAATCAGTTTAGGCAAAAACGGATTGCGGAAGAACTGTTTGAATTCTTTTATTATTAGAAACTTTATCATCATTTCAGTCTGAGTTTGAAGTTTTTAATACTTATTGCCAGTAAAAAGACCGCCATTACAGACAGTATGATAAACTCTTTTGCGACCATGCTCATAGAAAGGCCCTCTATCATCAATTTCCTTACACCCTCAATGTACCAACTAGCCGGAATGATATAAGAAACTATTTGAAATATTCTCGGCATACTCTCAATGGGAAATAGGAGACCGGAAAGGAATATCACTGGAATCATCAGCACCATACCGGAGCCTAGCATTGCGGCGAGCTGAGTTCTTGCTTTTGTAGAAATCAACAGGCCGAGGGCAAGGGAAACAATTATGTAAATAAGAGACAGCAGAGTGAGACTCCAGAAACTCCCGGTCATCGGGACATCCAGCAATGTTATTGACAACAGCAATATGGTCAGGTAGTTGACTATGGATAATACCATGTAAGGGATCATTTTAGAAATAATAATGACTAAAGGCCTCATTGGAGAAACAAGGAGAATTTCCATTGTACCGGATTCTTTCTCCCTTACGATAGAGATGGAGGTCATCATGGCGCAGATGAGAATGATAATCAGCCCCATGACTCCGGGAACAAAACTGTACGAGCTGCGCATTTGAGGATTAAACAGCATTTTGATATTCGGTTGTATCCCTGCTTGTCCGGCTGTTGCGCCAGAGGAAAGTTCCATGGTTATTATTCCTGAAGCATATGCTGCTGCCGCTCTGGCAGTATTGGTATTGGACCCATCGGTTATCAATTGGACAACACTTCCTTCCGGGGAGAATACCTCATCGGCAAAACCGGGAGAGAATACCATTGCCAGACTTATACTTCCGTCCCTGAAATATTTCTCTATATTATCTGAACTGTGGAGTATCTTGCGTACTGTGAAATATTCACTCGCATCTATTCTTTCCGTCAGTCTTCTTATCACCTCATCCTGTTGTACAGATACTACCGCAAGATCCATATTGCGTATTTCTGTTGAAATCGCAAATCCGAACAATATAATTTGGACAGTCGGTATTCCGAGCAATATCAACATCGTCCTGCTGTCCCTAAACACGTGAAGAAATTCCTTTTTAACAAATGCCTTAAGCTGTCTCATGGCTGTCTATCCTATACGTTCCGCATTTCTTGCCAGCATATAAAACACATCGTCCATCGTCCCGGCGCCGAGTGAGGCCTTTAGTTCCGAAGGGGTGCCCATCGCCGCAATACGTCCGTCGACCATTATCGAGACTCTGTGGCAATATTCGGCCTCATCCATATAATGGGTGGTCACGAACACGGTTATGCCGCGCTCTGATGCCTCGTAAATCTGCCTCCAGAACTGTCTTCGGGTAACAGGGTCGACTCCTCCCGTCGGCTCATCCAAAAAGACTATCGCCGGTTCGTGGAAGATGGATACGGAGAAGGCCAGTTTCTGTTTCCAGCCCAGCGGCAGGGAACCTACAAGCATATCCCGCTCGTCATACAGTCCCAACCTTGTCAGCACCGCAGCTCTTTTGTCCGCAATATCCTTCTCCCTCATCCCGTATATGCCGGCAAAGAGGGTCATGTTTTCGGAAACGGTCAGGTCATCGTAAAGGGAAAATCTCTGACTCATGTATCCTATGCGCCTTTTTATTTTCTCAGGGTCCTTCACGACATCAATTCCGGCCACAACCGCTTTCCCGGACGTAGGGCGGCTGAGCCCGCAGAGCATCCTCATGGCCGTAGTCTTGCCCGCACCGTTGGCTCCGAGAAATCCGAAGATCTCTCCTTTCTCCACCGAAAACGAGATATTGTCTACGGCAGTGAAGTTTCCGAACCGCTTTGTCAGCGACTCGGCATGTATGGCCATCTCACTCATAATCATTGTTGTCAAAATCCATAAAACAGTCTTCCACGGTGGGCGTGCATTCGGTTAAGGTGGAAATGTCGTATCCGGCTGAGGCAGCTCTCTCCGACAGCTCGGCGAGACTCAGGGACGGAGAGACTATGTGCAGCCTGTCACCGAAGGGGTAGCAGGCCTGCACTCCGTCGATTGCCGCAAGGCCGTCAAGGGCCTTCACGGTGCTTCCGACCGCCTTTATTTCATACAGATGCTTGCCGAACTTCTCCGTTATGGCCCCGGGCGTGTCCGTCTTGAAGAAGCGGCCGTCCTTCATGAGGGACATGGTGTCGCAGAGGGATGCCTCATCCATATAGGGAGAGCTCACTATTATCGTCATGCCCTGGGCCTTGAGCCGTGAGAGCATCTGCCAGAACTCCTTGCGGCTGACGGGGTCCACGCCTGTCGTAGGTTCATCGAGAAAAAGCACGCGGGGCCTGTGTATCATGGCGCAGCACAGGGCCAGTTTCTGTTTCATTCCCCCTGAGAGTTTCCCCGCACGTCTTTTCCTGAACGGCTCTATCTGCCGGTATATGTCCTCGACCAGGCTGTAATTCTCCTGAACAGTGGTGTTGAAAACCGATGCGAACAGGGAAAGATTCTCCTCCACCGTCAGATCCTGGTAAAGCGAGAAATGCCCGGGCATATATCCGACCAGCCTGCGTATCTCCATCATGTCCTTGACCGTATCGTATCCGCACACTTGAGCCGAGCCGGAATCCGGCACAATCAATGTCGTCATTATGCGGAACAGCGAGGTCTTCCCGGCTCCGTCTGGGCCTATGATTCCGAAGAGCGAGCCTTCCTCCACCTCGAGGCTTACATCCTTCAGGGCCTGGATTTTCCCGTAACTCAGACGGACATTTCTTACTGACACCTCTACCATAAACTACAGTATTACCTCTCCGTACATACCTATTTTCAAATATCCGTCATTTCCGACCGATATTTTTACCGCATACACCAGATTCTCCCGCTCGTCCTTGGTCTGGATGCTTTTCGGGGAAAACTCGCTTTTGTCCGAAATCCAGCTCACCGTCCCCTCGTACTCCCTCGTATTGTCCCCTCCGAAGTCAGCGATTACCTTGACCCTCTGTCCTATCCGGACATCCTTCAGCTGCCAGAGGCAGAAATACGCCCTGAGGGTCATTGTACGGGTGTCAGCCACCCTGAACAGGGGCTTGCCGCTGACTGCGAGCTCTCCGGCATGGGCATACCGGGCCAGCACCGTCCCGTCCACAGGGGATGCAATCCTGCATTTGGCCAGCTGATCCTCGATCTGCAGTATCCGGTTGCGAGCGGAGGCGAGCTGACCTTCGAGGGATGCAATGGTATTGCCGAGGCCCGACTCCTGCGCCTCTATCTGCCCCTCAAGGACTTCTATCGCGGAGAGAATGTCTTCCAGGTCCTTCGGGGTGGCGGCATCGTCCTCGAGCAGCCGCTCTATCCTGTCCTTCTCCCGGAGCTGCTGTTTCAGCCGGCTCCTCATTGCGGAAGTCTGTCTGTCTATGTCGGGCATACTGCCTTCCAGGAACATGATGCTTTCCTCAAGCTGCTGCTTCTGCAGGAAAAGCTGCACTGTATCTATCTGACCCACTGCCTGCCCGGCCTGAAGCTGCTGTCCCTCGGTCAGGTCCAGCCATTCTATTTTGCCCGTCGCTTCTGACGAGACAGTTATCTCGTCGGCCTCAAAAGTGCCGGCGGCATCGGAACTCATTCCGGAAGGTCCGCAGGAATTCAGGAGTATCAGGAAGCAGGGAGCGCATATTGCCGTCATTATAATTTTTCTCATTGCCGTGCCGTTTTAGTAGTTCAACGTATATCTCATTTCGTATAATTTTTTTAAATATTCCAGTTCGTGGATGGACTTGTCGATTCTGGCCCTGTGCTCGTCATTGATGTCCCTCAGCAGGTCGCTGATCAGGAGCGTGCCGTTCCGCAGCTGGGACTCAGAGGCCTCCCGGATGGATGTCCGGATGTTGATAAGCTTGTCGTCGTCCTCGAGAATCTTTCTCATCTGCTCAATGTCCGCATTCAGACGGACCTGCTCAAGCCGGTTGCCGTACAGGAAAGTCTCTCTCTGCAGCTCGACCTGGCGTACGGATGCATCGAGCCTGCGTTCTGTGTTCCTCTTTGTGTAGAATGCGGAAATATTCCACTGGAAGCGCACTCCTACATAGAAGTTCGGCCTCCACCGGTATTCCATCATATCCTCGAACATGTTCAGGCCCGGATAACCGTACAGACCCTGGGCAAACAGGCTGAACCGGGGCATGAGCGTGGATTTTAACGCTGTCCTGCCGGCTTCTATGGAGGCAGCCATCGCTTCGTAAAGCTGCAGCTCCGGTCTATTGCTCTGCGGACCACCGCTGTACAGTACCGGCTCCGGCCTGACAAAAGTATCCTCTTCCGAAAGTTCCCTGCCGGTCATGACTGACAGCACCTGTATATAGGCTTTCCTAGAGCAGCAGATCCGGGTCCTCTGCTGTGAGTTGGCGATGAGCTCTGCCTCTACTTTGGCCAGGTCGGATGGTCCGGCCAGACCGTTGTCAATATAAGACCGGATGATTTTGCGGTTATCCTCCAGTATGCCTGCTGCCAGGTCATTGAGACGGAGCTGCTCATCGAGGACGAGGATGCCGAAATACAGCTGGTTGACCTTGTCCGTCAGTGCGTACAACTCGACTTCCAGGGACTTTGAGGATACCTCTTTTTCCGCCAGGACCGCCTCTTTCCTGGACTTTGTGTAACCGCCGTCCCACAGCGTCTGCTCTATGTTCAGCGCCAGCTTGTACTGGTCCTTGTGAAGCCCGGAAATATCCACTCCGAGCATACTGAACACATCGGTCATGCTTTCAGGGAAAGACACTACGTCACTCTGGTATGTGGCCTGTCCGGACAGGGATATCTGCGGCGCCCATGCGGAAGAGGCATCGGCAAGGGAGAAATCCGCAATCTTGTCTATCAGTTCGAATTGACGGATAGCAGGATAATTTGCGCGAGCAAAAGATTGTATACTCTCCAAAGTATATGAATTTGCTCCAGCAGCTACACCTGAAATAGTAAATATTACAATAATACTTATTATCTGCCTCATTACCTCTAATTATTTATAATTTCAATGCTAACAACGCAATTCTAATATTTTCTTTCTTACGTCTATCTAAGAATTTCACTATTTCATTATTCGGAAATACATTAGCACTCTTAAACAATGGAAGTGCGATAAACACAAATACATTTAATGATAAGACCGTTAACAAGAAATCAACAGGGTCTATGTCACGAATCTGTTTTGCAGCAATTTCTTTCTCCATCTTACCTTTCAGATTTATAATAACTTGCTTAAAAATAGTTTGAGAATATTTATTCCATAATTCTTTACTGACAGAATTATTATTTATCTCTGATATAATGAATATTATTGTTTTAGGATTTTGTTTAATAAAATCGAAATGTCGTTCTATTGCTTCTACTACGAATTCTGTAAATGTTTTGTTGTCATTTACTATTGATAAAAACGAATTTGCTATATTTTTAACTTGCTTCTCAAAAATAATTTCAAACAAGTTTTCTTTTGTGCGATAATAGTAATGAAGCATAGCATGATTTACTCCTGCACGTTTTGCAATTTCTGTTGTAGTAGTACCAGAATAGCCTTTTTCTAGAAATATAGCTTCTGCTGCATCTAGAATGTTTTGCTCAGTATTTCTATCTTTAATTTCGTTTTTCATATTTTTTAATACTATTTAACAATTCTGTTGAATTCTTCTTTATTATTATTCGCACTAAGGGATATAATATCCTTTTGATTATTCCCACAGCTCTTATATCAAAATAATGTTTTAGTGATATTTTTACTCCGTTATTTATACTATATATTTCCCATTTTGCGTTCAAGCATTTAAGGGGATGCCTAGGATTAATTTCATTGGTATAAATCAAACAATTCTCTCTATCAATTAGGAACTCGCTTTCCCATTCAAACGCCTTTCCATTTATTGAGAAAATTCCGCGCTTCATTAAAGCCTTTATTTTCCATACATTATCACCCTTACGCTTTACACCCACATAAAAAGGAAAAACATAAGGATAGTTTGAGACATCGGTTAAAAGATTAAATATATCATACCTTGAATGTTGTATAAAAACAGATACATTTATTTCATACATGTTTTTCTAAATATTTTTTATATAGTTTTAAATCTTTTCTATTATGAAAATAAATAAAGAAAGGGCCTATAATAAGTAACCCTAATAAATAACCAAATACTGAATATTTCACTTTAAATATATGGGTTAACACCAATTCAACCTCATTTGTATTTATTATATTCACTTTCCAAGTTCCACTGTTACACACAAGCGGCCATGGGGTTTGAATTTGATTATAATATATTTCATTCTTTTGCGGATAGTAATACGTTTCTGTAAGCATCTTTACAATAACCCCGTTAATCTCACTATGCAAAATACGTTTTGCATAATTACCATTTTTCTCTATAATTTGTACTTTTCTTACAGTTGGGATGAATCGTGGCCATTCCTCGCAATCAAGAATAGCATCAATCGTTTTATTTACAGAGGATTTTATCTTCTGTTTATTTACAATAGTAACTTTCATTTAATTTTATATGTTAAAAATTTTATAAACTTACGGTAATCTTTCAGTTTAGGGTATAACGCCGGTGTCCTCTTTTTAAATTCTTTATAACTTTGTCCAAATCGATTAATTAATTCTGGTTCTTCGTAAAAATTCAACCAGCATATCTGATTACATGTAAATAAAAATGACACAGCAAATGCTACCCACGAACCAGAAAAAAAGGCACCTGCCCAAGCAATACGGTTCATCGCAGAATAAACGGGATGACGTATAATCTTATGTATGACAGATTCAACCAAATTACTTTCATTTGGATGATACACGTAATACATAAACAGATTATCTAACCCAAACAGTTTTCTAGCTCTGATATGTAAAATAACACCTGTTAATAATAAATATGCAACAAAACAATATCTCAGATAAAACCATTTTTCATCAATAATTAACGGACGATTAATAAAATAACTATGAATCGCTCCCATATAGACGAAGGGGATAAATGTAACATGAAAACAAAAGAATGCCTTTCGATAAGCATCTGTTGGGGTGTTATTGCTTAATAACTTTTTTTTAAATGTGTAAAAGCATCCAAGTCCTACCAATGCTAGAAACACTACAATAAATTGTGTTACAATTGGAGCATAATAATTTACATTATCGAATAAATAGAATATATATCCTATTATCACAATTAAAGAAATCGTGATTGTATAAAATAAAACTTTATTAGAGGTTTTATTATTATAAACTACATTTCTCATAAAATATTTATTATCCATAGTATATTAATTTTATTTGTTAATCAATAATCGCAACAGTTCGACACCATCCGGCACTTGCCCCTTTAATATTAATCGGGAAAGAACAGATTTTAAAATTTTTTCTTTTAGGCAGTTTATCTAAATTAGCCAACTTCTCTATATGACAATATTCGTATTTTCTTCCTAACATATGAACCGGCCATAAATGATTTTTATTTTTATCTTTTAAATATGAATTTACCATTATCGAAGATGGAAGATCTAAACTATAGCTATCGATTCCAATAACTTTAACACCTTGTTTAACAATCCACTCAACAGCACTAGTAGTTAAACCAGGATAATCTGAAAGATACTTCGGGTTATCCCACAATTTATCCATACCTGTTTTTATTAAAACAATATCATACTCTTTTAATTTATAATCTATTGATATTAGTTCAGTCTTAATATCCTCTACGGTTATCAACTCTCCCTTTTTTTTATGGCTCATATCTAATAAAACTCCATCACTAAAAAACCATTCTAGTGGCAAATCAGAACATGTTTTAGCGGTACGCCCATTACAGATCGGTCCATAATGCGAAGGAGCATCCACATGAGTCCCCCTATGAGACATAGTGTTAATATTTTCCCAAGAAAGCCCTATGCTATCTGGAAAGGCATTTGGCATAATTCTTTTTATACCAATAAAAAAAAGAAAATAATTCCAGTATGTCTTCAATGGCTTACCTTTTAATGTTAATCCTTCTAAGCATAACATTATTGCTCCAAATTTATATCCTACACGCTTTACCAAAGATGACTTTGGTTCCATAGCTTTATTTTCTATGGGTATGCTCAAATCTATTATTTTCATATTTGTGTATTTTTCATAATTAACATGCTAATTCTTCCTCCGATAATATCTCTTTGTATAATCAAACTATATTTTATATCTTTTTTTGTTCTCTCCCAATTGAATAGTGCTTTGTATAAGTCTATATTTCTTTTGACAAACCAACTATCCTCATTTGCAAGCAGTATTCCTTCCCTCATACTTTGATATGCAACATATATCTTAATATTTCCAGAGGCACTCAGGCAATCACCTATTTGCGGTATTGGTGTATATAATATTCTTTCTTTATTATGAAATATCTCATAAAGCACATGCATTTCAGCATTATCGTAATCACCCATATTATTAAATCCAGGTATAATTAAATCAATATCTTCAGACGATATATTCGCCTCATCTAAGCATTTATAAATAGACTTTTTTATTACTTCTACATATTTTTCACCACATTGAAACAGTGATTCATAATCACAGCTATTATCGTAGGCTACAATTTCAATTGGAGACACTACTTTGTTTACATTTCCTACAAGAACGCATGCAGCTCCACTCGTATAAAAATATGATTTCGGATTAAGTAATTTATCCATTTTTATAGAATACGGTAACATATCTGCAACAACATCTCCACTAAGATTCTCACCAGCAATTGATATCACCAATTCATTGATCTCACGTTCTATATTTTTCATCCCTTCAATAGTACAATCAATACCGGAACATGCTCCATTACAAATAGAGGCATTTTCTCCTTTTGATTTAATCATTAAAGACATTTCTCCAGAAGCTGCGCCATAATAAAATGATATTCCGGTATACATTGAAATGTTATTCCGCATTCCTGAAAAGATTAATGATTTTATTTGCTCCATTCCAAATTCGAGTTGTGCAAATAAACTACCAGTAAATACACCAACTCTACTATTATCAATCATTTTGTAATCAACAAAGTCATTTATAGCTTGATCTCCCGCCATTAATTCATATATGACTTGTTTATCCATACGACGATAATATTTAGGGTTAATTCTATTATTATCCGTACTTATACCTGATGTACAGATATTTGTATTGTCTCTTTTTTGAAAAGACAACTTTTGCTTTCTTTCCCCGCATAAAACTTCCCACACGGCATTTTTATCTCCCAACGGAGAGACTATTCCAAAACCTGCAATTTTGTTTTTCATATCACTTTTCTTAATAATAATACATTATTTGAACCACCGAAGCCAGTAGCTATTTTCATCCCATAATTTGTATTTCCTAAAATCCGCAACTATCATCCAATACACGATTAAGGGTAGATTTATGAGTCG
>ENA-OOXJ01000422-OOXJ01000422.1-human-gut-metagenome-genome-assembly--contig:-NODE-422-length-36517-cov-10.774286_pt1 | contig 36517 bp, 32 predicted proteins | sample MGYA00241587_ERZ501343 | MGnify/ENA primary metagenome ERZ501343 (study PRJEB25962, sample SAMEA2042918) | human gut metagenome | biome: human gut; feature: human-associated habitat; material: faeces... | reverse complement strand
GGAAAGAGTGGTATTTTTGCCCGGATTTATAGACTTTTATATGAAACTGTCTGAACTTAAAACGGGTGAAAGGGGAATCATCGTAAAAGTGAGCGGCCACGGCTCCTTCCGCAAGAGAATCACCGAAATGGGATTTATCAAGGGAAAGGAGGTAAAGGTGGTGCTCAATGCCCCTCTGAGGGACCCGATAGAATATGAAATCATCGGATACAAGATATCGCTGCGCAGGGACGAGGCCAGTGAGATAGAGGTAATCAGCGAAAGCGAGGCCAAGGTCCCCATACACGGTCCGGAGGAAAATCCGCCGATGAACTGCCGTGAACCTGACTGCTCTGACACAGAGGACCTCAACCGCAGGATGCGGCAGCTCGCAGAGGAACGCCGGCACACGGTCCGCGTTGCCCTTGTCGGAAATCCCAACTGCGGCAAGACATCGCTGTTCAACATCGCCTCCGGCTCGCACGAGCGGGTGGGCAATTACAGCGGAGTCACCGTAGATGCAAAAGAAGGCCGCTTCGAGTACAAGGGATATCACTTCGTCCTGGTGGATCTCCCGGGTACCTACTCCCTCTCCGCCTACAGCCCGGAAGAGCTGTACGTACGCAAGAATTTGATCGACAACATTCCCGACGTGGTCATCAACGTAGTGGATGCATCCAACCTCGAAAGGAACCTCTACCTTACCGCCCAGATCATAGACATGAATCTGAGAGTGGTTATGGCGCTGAACATGTACGACGAGCTCCAGGCAAGGGGAGACAAGCTCGATACAGTCACTTTGGGACACCTGCTCGGTATGCCGGTTATCCCTACGGTAAGCCGGAGCGGCAAAGGCATCGACAAACTGTTCGACACTGTCATTCAGATATACGAGCACAATGACCCGACTCTGGCCCGCCATATCCATATCAACCACGGACAGGAACTCGAGGCCAGCATTGACCGCATCAAGCTGCTGATACAGAAGAATGACGACATCCGGACAAAATACTCGACCCGCTGGCTTGCCATCAAGTACCTCGAAAACGACTCCGATGTGGAGGCCATCGTAGAGGCCCTGCCAAACCACGATGAGATCATCGCCGCCCGTTTTGAAGAGAACCGGCGGATAGAAGGCCTGTTAGGAGGCACCAACGCCGAATCTGCGATAGTGGATGCCAAATACGCCTTCGTCCAGGGAGCCCTCAAGGAGACATATACGCCGGCAGAAGTCCGGAAGAAACATACTGTCACCGACAAGATTGACGCTGTGGTCACCAACCGGTGGGCAGCCTTCCCGATATTCATACTCCTGCTCTACATCATCTTCGAAGCCACATTCCGCCTCGGTGAATATCCGATGACATGGATTGAATGGCTGGTGGAGAAATTCGGGGCATTCATAGCGACGACCATGCCTGAGGGGATGCTCAAAGACATGGTAGTGGACGGCATCATAGGAGGAGTGGGCAGTGTGCTGGTATTCCTGCCCAACATCCTTATCCTGTACCTGTTCATTTCCCTTCTTGAAGATTCGGGCTATATGGCCAGGGCCGCCTTCATCATGGACAAGCTCATGCACAAGATCGGTCTGCACGGAAAATCATTCATACCTATGATAATGGGCTTCGGATGCAATGTTCCGGCCATCATGGCCACCCGTACAATCGAGAACCACAAGAGCCGCCTGATCACCATGCTGATAATCCCCATGATGTCCTGCGCCGGACGTCTGCCCGTATACATCCTCGTGGCCGGTGCGTTTTTCCCGCGCAACGGTTCTCTGGTGCTGCTCGGACTGTACGCCCTCGGCATCATCATGGCCATCATCTCTGCAAAGATCATGAGCCGTTTCATCAAGGATGACAACCTGCCGTTCGTCATGGAACTTCCGCCCTACCGCGTCCCGACCTCCAAATCCGTCTTCCGCCACACCTGGGAAAAGGGCAAGCAGTACCTGCACAAGATGGCCGGCATCATCCTCGTGGCATCCATCATCATCTGGTTCCTCGGATATTTCCCGCACCATGACCGCTATTCCACCCCCGCCGAACAGCAGGAGAACTCCTATATCGGTATGATCGGCAAGGCGATAGAGCCTGTCCTCGAGCCCCTCGGCTTTGACTGGAAAATGGGTGTGGGCATCATCTCGGGAGTCGCAGCCAAGGAACTTGTCGTCAGCACCATGGGCGTGCTCTACAGCGGCGAGTATGAACGGTTCCCCTCTACCACGGACGGATCAGGCTCTGCCTCCGCGACTGTGAATTTCAATCCCGCCACAGATACCTCTGAGGCCGTTTCTGTGACAAATTCGACCGCATCTGTGAACTCCGGCCCGGACAGTGTGCCCGATGAGACCGTCTCCGGGGACACCATGCTGCAGAACGCTCTCGCCAGGACCACCACTCCGGCCGCAGCACTCGCCTTCATGGTATTCGTCCTGCTGTATTTCCCCTGCATAGCCACCTTCGTCGCCATCAAGAACGAAAGCGGCGGCTGGAAATGGGCCATCATTTCCGCCGTCTACACCATCGTCCTCGCCTGGATCGTCGCCTTCATCGTCTACCGTATCGCCCTCCTGCTGCTCTGACACCGGCACTGCACCACGACTACATAACACAGCTCCCCGGCCCCACAGCATAACGCACCACCACGGCCAAGCAGCACGGCCAGACTACACACACCACACCTCGCAGCCAAGCGGCAGCCACTGCCACCCCGGCCCGACAGCATAACATTCAGAACCGCGCATAGCCATTCATCCCGCAACGGCAGCTTTCCCCGCAATCCACTGCCGTCATCCGCCATCCGTCATCCGTCACCTGTCGCCCGCCATCCACAATCCGTCCAATTACTTCCCGGCACCTTTCCCTCCCGGCACCTTTTTCCACGTTGCTTTTTAGTTATATCGTAACTATTTGATTATCTACCATTTGTTGTTTTCTGGAAATTCTACATGCCCTGCTTTATGCCTCAAATCGCCCATTTCCGCCCCATATTCAATTCCCATATTTTCATAACATCGTGATTATAAGCATCTTACACTTCAACTAAAAGGCATCGTGGAAATTCATCGACATTCCCCCTTACCTCCACGCTGATTACCTCGATGACCTTTCAAATTATTCTTCCTTCAATACCCTCAATCACACATATTTCCACTAAGGTTTCACCACATCGGTAAATTTATCCGCATCCACCTATTGATTATTCCGGATTTTTTCCGTTCTTCGCAGTGTAAACATCAAAATGAAGCAGTATGAAAGAGGCGAGCGAAAAGATGTACCATCTTGTCCTGTCTTCCGGTACTCCGGATGTAATATGCAGGGATAATAACGATTACACGTCATTGGAAAACAGCATTGCATTGTCAGTCATCAAGGCGGGAACCATTCTACTGGCATACGCCGTAATGTCCACACACTGCCACATCGCACTGACTTGCACCAGCCCCGATTACTTCATCAAAATTCTCAAGATTATCTACACAAAGCATTTCAACATAAAATACAGACGCCGGGGAATCCTGTTCGAGCAAAATTCATACTGCCGCCCTGTAACCGGATACCTCCGCCAAAGAGTACTTCTAAGCTACATCCTGCGAAATCCCGTCCACCACGGAATCTCTGAGACAGCCTTCAGGTATCCGCACTCCTCGATTGTCTCATACTTCAGGGAAGGCATCAACGGATTAATTCCACATGAAAAGGCCTGCTCCGGAAACGGTAAACTTAAAATAAAGAACGGCACCGGATACGACTACTACGACCTGGACGAAAACGGAAGGATACCGTTCCAATATTTCGTCAATGCAGGCAGAACTGAATACCTGTTCAGAACGGAAAGAAGTTTCATCCACCATATGAACCGTTGGAATACTGAGGATTGGGAGCGTGAGCAGTTGAAAGAATACACTCAGGGTGAAATCGTCACTCTCACTGGAGCCGAACCTGGCTTTGAGTCTGAAGTCGAGGAGATGAGAGCCTACGAGCGGGGATCCTGGCGGCTGTGCACCACCGACATGGAAGTATGCGAATACATAGACCGGATCCTGCTGCCGGAAATAGGCGTACCATCCTACACAATGCTCACCCCGGAACAACAATCGGCAGTAATCAACGCCGTCAGACAGAAGCTGCATGTTCGGGACAAGCAGATATTGCGCTGTCTCGGGCTGCATTCCATACCCAATCCAGTCCGCTGAAACTCCAGAGAGCAACGGCAAGGATAGCGTAAACTACAGACATCGAACGGCAGTCATCAAGCCTGTCAATTCCCACGTTGCTTTTTAGTTATAAGGCATGTCCCTGACTATCAGAAATATTCCAAAATTCAGCTATTTAACCTCCCGGTTTTCCGGTGAAAATCGCTCATTTTAGCACCAGATTGAAAATCCGATATCTGCCAAATATCATATTTTCAACCTCTTGCAATACAACTAAAAGGCATCGTGAGAATTAATCACAAGAAACGCAAAGGGACAAAAGGAAAGAAAAAGAAATAGGAGAGAAGAAGAAAGGATAAAAAGAGAGAAGGACTGCCGGGAGAAAAGCATAAAACGATGAAAATACCTACAATGTGGGAAGGGCCGGAATGCCAAATACCTATTTATGAGGATTGACCGGAAAGGGTAAGAGCAGTACTTTTGCAATCGTTATATCCATAATGTAGTGTTGTTATTTCAATCTTTGCTTAATTACTCATAAGTTTGGAAAGTTACGGACTCCTGCACCTGCGACAGGCCCCGGAGTCCGTTTCTTTTAATATATTTGTGGAAAATACCGGACATGAGAAAGAATATGAAAATGGCCGACCTGATCGGCGCCGACTACAGACTGCTTACTGTCATCTACCGCTTAGGTATAAAGTTAGGGTTCGGAGAGAAGACCGTAGAGGAAACCTGCCGCGAAAGCGGAGTCAACTGCGATACTTTCCTCCTTATCGCCAACGTATACTCAACCGAGGGCTATGTCCCCACGACTGAAATGATGACGGCCGCATCGGCCATTGACCTTGTCAAATACCTCCACGCCTCCCATTCCTACTATCTCGACCACGAGATCAGGGACATGAACCTTCTTTTCGAGAGCCTGCTAAGACCATGTACACAGATGCAGAGAAATGTGATAATGCGCTTCTTCGAAGGATACAAGGAAGAGATAGAGCGCCATTTCGCCTATGAGGAGGATATTGTATTCCCGTACGTAAGGTCAGTGGCAGACGGACATAAAGTAGACGGATACAGCATAGAGACTTTTGAAGAGAACCACAACAACATAGACGAGAAACTGAATGACCTGAGGAACATCGTCATGAAATACCTTCCCCCGGTCTGCGATACAGTTACCGCCATACGCGCCCTCTCACGGCTGTGCACTCTGGAAGCGGATCTGGAAAAACACACACTGATAGAAAACTCCATACTTATTCCAATGGTTAACAGACTGGAAGAAAAATGTCAATGACAAAAAAGAAAATATTGCTCATCACCCCTTCCCGCATCATTGCGCGGGGAATCTCCAGCATTCTGGAGGAACACGGAGGCTTCGCAATCAAGACTGTCCTGACCGACCTGTCACGTGAAAATGAAGCCACTGTCAGAGACAGCATGGCTGATATCGTCATAGTGGATCCCGTCATCTTCGACTATGCGGCAAGACCTTCCGGCCGCAACCGCATATCAGACCTGACCGAAGCGGCAGTGGTGGCAGCGCCCACTTCACTGACCGATGATGAATCCATCAAAAGCTACGACGAGACTATCAGCATCTACGACACCCCGGCATCTGTTATCAGCAAACTCCGCAACTCTCTTTCACACTCATCCGGAAAAGCTGCGGCAGAAAACAGGGAAGAGCTGTCTGCCCGTGAAAAGGAGATCCTGGTATGTGTTGCAAAAGGCATGCTCAACAAGGAAATAGCCGACCGTTTCCACATTTCCATCTACACCGTCATAACCCACCGCAAGAACATCACCCGCAAGACCGGCATCAAGACTGTCGCCGGTCTCACTGTATATGCCCTTCTGAACAACCTCATCGACACTGCCTCGGTAGAATAGAGAATTTTACTATATTCGCGGCATATTTGCGAATAAAGATGAGACTACTGCTGACCGCTGCCTTTACGGCGGCCATCCTTCTGATATCCCCACTGAATATCCTTGCCTCCGACAGAGCCGGGGCCAATGACTCCGGTTTCCGGTTCCGCGGCTACATCGGAGGGATGATGCTGCACACCGGCTACATCTTCAGCAAACCTTTCGACATTCTGTCTCCGTCCGGACAGTCACTTGGCACAATGCAGATCAAAGGAGGAGCCACCGGCATAGGCGGTCACGTCAAGTTTGCATTCGGCACTCCCTCGGACATGCTCCGCATCGGAACCGAAGGACACAGCTCGAATGTCAGATACAGTCCGTCGCATTCCTATGCCCATACCGGATGGGGAGGCATCATCCTGGACTACATCCACCGCACTGAAGGCCGTGTCCATCCCTTTTTAGGTTGCCTCATCGGTGGCGGAGGAGTCAAAAACCACATTATAATCCAAGGCAGCACAAGTGATTACGTCACCGAGCAGCAGAGTGCCATGCACAAGTATGCATTCATGGCCATCGCACCTTTCCTCGGCATTGAGGTCTCCCTTACCCCGAAACTCAGCCTTGTCATCAAGACCGACTGGCTTCTGAATGCCGCAAACAGCCAAAGAGACTTCACAAGCGGCCCACGCATCTATACCGGCATACTCTTCAACCGCCTCCAGCGCTGACCTGACTACGTCCGGAAGAACTTTTTTTATTTTTATGTACTTTGTGATACAAGGTAATAAAATTTTTTCATATATTTGCACTACAAAATAATTCTAACATCACAATAGTAAAGTTATGAAACAAGTACTCAACGTAGGAATCGGAGGCCGCAGCTTTGTCATAGACGAAGACGCCTTCGACCGTCTCAGTGCCTATCTCGATGATTTCCGGAGCCGGACCGGCATGGGATACCAGACCAAGGAAGTCATGGACGATCTGGAAATGAGAATTGCCGAAATCTTCACCGAGTCCCTTTCCTCCCGCCAGGAAGTAGTGGACATTTCTCTCGTAGAGCGGGTAATCGCCCAGCTCGGTATGCCCGACGGTTCGGCAGCTCCCGGAGGCCCGGGCCCCTCTGGCGGACGCAATTCGGGAGAATACTGGCATCCTGGCGACTCCGGACGCCCGGTACGCAAGCTCTACCGCGACAAAGACCACAACGTCATAGGCGGAGTGGCATCCGGTCTGGCATGTTACTTCGATGTAGACGTGCTGGTCATCAGGATTCTCTTTGTCTGTCTATTTCTCTTCGGCTCTTTCGGGGGCTGGATCTACCTCATCCTGTGGATAGCTGTACCGGCCGCCCGGACAAGCGCGGAAAAATGCCGGATGCACGGCCTGCCGGTCACTGCCGAGAATATGCGCAGATTCTATAATTCAAACAATTAGGAGGAACTGTCATGGAAGTCTACAACAATACCGAGAATGTAAAGACCCAAATGCGCAGGGGTGTCCTCGAATACTGTATACTGAGCATACTCAGCAAGAAGGACTCCTACGCCTCTTCGATCCTCTCCGAACTCAAGAATGCCCGGATGATTGTGGTCGAAGGTACCATCTATCCGCTCCTGATACGTCAGAAAAATCAGGGGCTGCTCACCTACCGCTGGGAGGAATCCCCTCAGGGTCCCCCGAGAAAGTATTATCAGATCACTGAAAAAGGCCGCCAGGCCCTCGTCGAAATGGATTCTGCCTGGCAGGAACTGGTAGAGTCAATAGAAACAATTAAAAATATCGAGCCATGCAACAGGTAGTCAAAGTAAGCATAGGGAATATCGCATTTACCCTCGACAAGGATGCCCACGCGATGATGGGTGATTATCTCGACAGCCTGAAGTCTTATTACAGAGGCAGCGCAAACTGCGGAGAAATTCTTTCCGAGATCGAATCCCGCATAGCCGAACTCTTGACGGACAGAGGGTATCGCGACAAAGTCATTCCAGCTGAAGCCGTACAGGAAATCATCAATATCCTCGGCCGCCCCGAAGATTTCGACGGAGAAACCGAGTCCGAAGAAAAACGTTCAGGCAAAAAAAGAGTATACCGCGACCCTGACAACAAAATCATAGGCGGAGTGTGCGGCGGTCTTGGCGCCTACTTCTCGGTGGACCCGCTGGTATTCCGCATAACATTCGCTGTATGGATCCTGTTCTTTTTCTGGCTGGAGATCTTCGAGGACTGGGGCTGGGGAATGTCGGTACTGGGCATGTTCGCCTATATCGTATTCTGGATAGCCATGCCCGAAGCCAATACCGTAGAACAGCGCTACAGGATGAAGGGCGGCTCGGTATCTCTGAAGAATATCCAGAAAACCGTAGAACGCGAGGCACGTGAAGTCAGCAGCCGCGTAGGGAAAGGAATCAAGGAAGGAGTCAGAAGCACCGGAGACTTCTGGAAGGCAATGGGCCGCGGCATAGAAGTGTTCATGGGAATCCTGCTTCTGCTTATAGGCATGGCCGGCACTGCCACAATAGTACTGGCCGCTTTCGGTCTCGGCCTCTGGAACGGCCTCTACGCCTTCGGAACGTCATGGTTCCTGTCCCTCATCTCCGAAACACCGGCATGGGCCACGACTCTGATATCCGTACTGACCTGGATTGTGGCATCCCTGCCTTTCATAGGCATGCTCTACGCAGGTATCCTCATGCTTTTCAGACTGAAGGCTCCACGGTGGAAACCAGGGCTCATCCTCTTCATCATCTGGGTGATTTCCCTGCTCGGACTTATAGGAGTCTCGCTGGGCAGCATATCCACCCTGCGGAGCATGGACACCCAGATAAAACACGCACAGCTGCCTGCTTCAGACACTCTTTACATAGAGTTTGCCGGAGCCTCCGAATGGAGCGACAACGATGTCCTCATTGACGCCAACCAGGTCAGCTATGATCTTATTTTCATGGGCAAGGACAAAGACAACCCCCTCCTGGTCGTTTACCCGGACCTGTACCTCAACCGGCACAATGACGACAGGACTCTGCGTTCATACACCAGGTACATTACCGAAGGCATGAATCTCGGACAGATGGCCCGGAAAGACACGTCATCCTTCTGGACTCTTGAAGGACAGACACTCCGTCTCGAGCCCATAATTTTCTCCACAGACGCACGCGTGGTGGACATCGAGCGCAGAATAACGCTGAACATAGGAGAAAATACAAAGGTAATCGTAAAGGAACCTGTCCATCACGAATTCGAAGGATACTTCGATTTCTGCTCGAACCGCTTGCTGAGGATAATAGAGGAACTGGACTGATTCCGGAAAGCAGATAAAATAAAAAATGCCCTTCACTGATGTGAGGGCATTTTTTATACGTCTTATATGAGACCTACTCGGCGGGAGTCTCTACAGGCTCTGCGGGAACGGCCTCACTTCCGGGAATGGCTGTCGGGAACTCGGGAGTACCGGTGTTGGTTCCGGTCTGTTCGAGCCTCTGGAGGACTGCATTGTCCCCATGCTTGCGGGAAGGAGTGAAGGCTGTCGCCAGAATACACAGGGCAAGTATGATAATGGCCAGAGTCCAGGTGGCTTTCTCAAGGAAATCGGCTGTCTGGCGGACACCGAATGTCTGGTTGCCTGCCGCAAAGTTGGCGGCAAGTCCGCCTCCCTTGGAGTTCTGTATGAGCACAACGAATGTGAGCAGGATGCTCGCAATAATTATCAGTATTAAAATTGCTATGAACATAACTATAAATGTTTCTTTATATCTTTTTTAAGGGCTGCAAAGTAAGCACTTTTTTCCGGATATAGCAAAATTAGTTTCTCATATACCTCATTTGCCCTGTCATACAGCTCCTGTTCCGCATATATCCTGGCCAGGGTTTCAGTATAGTAGGCTTCGTCTGTAAAGACCGAGCTGTCTCCGGAGACTGTCCGCTCCTGCGCTGTGCTTAGGATGGATATGTCCTGATTCTGAACGTTTTTGAGTTCCTCAGGAAGGAAATAGTCCCCACCGACTATATAAATGTCCCCTCTGCGTGGTGTCTCTCCGGTCACTGTTGCGGCGACGGGCTCCTCCTCAGGCTCTGCTGCAGCCTCCTGCTGCGGCAGAGGATCAAGCTCGTACACCTGGTCCGTATCCGGCAGGTCCTGTTCCTGCACCAGCGCCGCGGAGGACAGGACATAGCCTTTCCTGAACGTGCTGTAGTCCGGATAGACATACAGGACAGTACGGCGAAGAGCATCCTTGCGGTATTCCTCCCCCATGGCTGACATCTTCAGGAAAAGTTCTTTCCTTGCTATGGAGAACCACGGCGACACTTCTATCAGTTTCTCCAGATCGGCAATCGAATAATGTTCAAGGCTGTACGCTTCCATAACTTTACCAGTTCGCCACAGTGGCGTTGAAAATGTCTTCCACCAGTATTTCTATGATCTGATCACAGAGCGATGACTCCACGGCATCAAGCAACTGGTTGGAGTCATAGTCCGCATAGGCAGAGAAAGACTTCTCGAAATCCTCCTCCGGGTGCAGACGGTTCGTAAAATAAATCTTGACCGTGACCGTAAGGCGGTTCTGCGAGGCCACCTCGTCAGCGGTAACCGCCATGGGTTTGGTATCATATCCCGTTATCTCGCCTGAGACATTCATATCCCCGTTCTCCGGCAGAATGTCCAGACTGGTCAGACGCCGGTACTGGTCAATCAGTGCGTCGGAAAGGGACGAGGCGAGAGTAGGGTTGACCTTCAGGGCATTGTTCTGAAAATATTCCACGGCGATGCTCTTGACATCCGGCTGTATGGATGTTCCGGAGAATGAATAGATACCACATCCGGAAACCGTTGTCAGGGCCAACGCTACAAAAACTGCAAGCCTGATTCTCTTCATCATCATTATTTGTCGTTGATTTTCAATTCCTTTATCTTCCTATACAATGTTCTTTCAGAGATACCGAGCTCTGCCGCAGCAGCCTTACGGCGTCCCTCATGCTTTTCCAAAGCCCTGCGGATCATGTCGTCATTGACATCCTGTATCGTCCGCGGAGCATCGTCTTCCTTTTCAGGCTCCACCACCTCGGCAGTCGGGACCGTTATCGAATAGTCCTTGGGGAGCTTGTGGGGGAACTCCGGCATGTCGGAGATCTTTGCCGGCAATGTATGCACCGGGGCAGACATGTGCGCGACTGGAGATGCCGGATGGATGATCCCGCCGTGATCCACCGCTGCCTTGAGCTCATCCATCTCCTCCCTAAGCTGGAACAGCATCTTGAATATGATGTCGCGGTCCTGGATGTTTCCGGCAGTACCGCTGTCGCATCCGCGGACCGGCAGACTGTTAGGATCATCTGCGGGAAGATAATGGCCGAGAGTTTCTGCGGATATCTGCCTGTTGCTCTCGAGAACCGATATCTGCTCGGCCACATTCTTGAGCTGTCGGATATTGCCAGGCCACCTGTATGCCTCGAGCAGCGACCTTGCCTCCGGCAGCAGACGTACTGCGGGCATCTTGTACTTGTCCGCAAAATCCAGGGCGAACTTCATGAACAGAAGATGGATGTCCCCTTTGCGCTCCCTGAGCGGAGGTATAAATATAGGTACGGCATTCAGCCTGTAGTACAGGTCTTCACGGAAACGGCCGGTGCGTATGGCATGCATGAAGTTCACGTTGGAGGCGGCTATGACCCGGACATCTGTCTTCTGGGCCTTGGACGATCCCACCCGTATGAACTCGCCGGACTCCAGCACCCTGAGCAGCCGGACCTGTGTGGAGAGAGGAAGCTCTCCTACCTCATCGAGAAAGATGGTTCCCTTGTCGGCAACTTCAAAATAACCCTTCCTGGCCTCATTCGCCCCTGTGAAAGAGCCCTTCTCGTGGCCGAAAAGTTCGGACTCTATGGTACCTTCCGGAATCGCACCGCAGTTGATCGCTATATAGTTGTTGTGCTTGCGCGGGCTGAATGCATGAATTATTTTGGGAATTACCTCCTTTCCCACACCGCTTTCACCTGTGATGAGAACGGACAGATTGGTACCGGCTATCTGTATTGCGGTATCTATGGCATTGTTCAGCTTCGGATCATTGCCGATAATTCCGAAGCGGTTTTTTATTTCATCAAGTTCCATGTCTGCAAAGTTATGATTTTTTGTCATGAAAAGTCAAATAATTATTATATTTGCGTTTACTTTAGTATTAGTAGGAATTAACAATCTTAAAATATTTAAAATGAAAAGGATTTTTAACGTACTGATGATTGCCGCAGTCGGAATGCTCATCTCTTCCTGCGGTAGCCCCAAGAAAATGGCGGAAAGCGCCGAACAACTGTCTGTCAGCTGCAACCCTCAGGTTCTCGAGGTTGTCGCCGGCAACATCAAGGCTGATGTATCTGTTACCTTCCCCGCTGATTTCTTCCACCCCAAAGCCATTGTTGAAGTTGTACCCGTTCTCGTATACAACGGCGGAGAAGTAGCTCTTGACCCCGTAATGCTCCAGGGCGAGGATGTTACAGAAAACTACGAGATGGTTCCCGAGGCCGGCGGTACAGTAAACAAGACTTTCGAGTACCAGTACGCCGAAGGTATGGAGAAATCCCACCTCGAACTGAGAATGACTGTCATCCACAAAGACAAGAGAATCCCCTTCACCGCTCCCTATAAAGTAGCCGACGGTGCCAACACCACATACATGCTCGTGAAGACAGCAGGCAGCCTTGCCTATGCTCCCGATGCATATCAGGCCATCATCCCCGAGCAGAACGAGGCCCAGATTCTCTACCTGATCAACAGCGCCACCGTCCGTCCCTCTCAGCTCAAGAGCGATGAGATCAAGGCTTTCCAGGACTTCCTCGCATCCATCAAGGCTGATGAGCGCAGGGAGATCGTAAGCACCGAGATCGTTGCCTATGCATCACCTGACGGAAAGGAGGACTTCAATGCCGAACTGTCCGCAAGACGCGCAAAGACAGCCAGCGACGCCTTCAACAAGAAGATCAACAACAAGGACATCGCTGTAGAGGCCAATGTCAGCACATCCAATGTAGATGAGGACTGGGACGGCTTCAAGGAGCTCGTTTCCAACTCCAACATCGAGGATAAGGACCTCATCCTCCGCGTTCTCGAAATGTACAGCGATCCCGCAGTCCGTGAAAGGGAGATCAAGAACATGTCCGCTGTCTACACAACTCTCAAGGACGACATCCTTCCTGAGCTCCGCCGTGCAAGGTTCATCGCCAACGTAGAGTTCACAAACTACAGCAACGATGAGCTCGTGGCCCTCGTGAACGACAATATCGAGATTCTCGACGAGGAGGCTCTTCTCCGCGCCGGTTCTCTCCTCGAGGACGCCAACCAGAAAGTGACCGTATACCAGAAGGCTGTCGAGAAGTTCAACAGCGACCGTGCCAAGATCAACCTCGGTGTTGCATACCTCACCCTCGGCAAGGATGCAGATGCTGAAAAGGCTCTCGCAGGCGTATCCGACAAGAACTGCACATACTACAACAACGCAGCCGGTGTTGTGGCTCTCCGCAAGGGCAACAACGATGCAGCCGTTGCAGCTTTCAAGAAATCGGATCTCAAAGAGGCCCAGTACAACCTCGCAGTCGTAGATATCCTCAACGGCAACTATACTGATGCAGCCGCCAAGCTCAACGGCGCCGGTTCCTTCAATGAGGCCCTCTCCGACATCCTTACCAACGACCTTGCATCTGCTTCCAAAGTTCTTGCCAATGCCAACTGCGCTTGCAAGAGCTACCTGAAAGCCATCATCGCCGCCCGTCAGGGTAACGCAGACGATGCAAAGGCCGCTCTCGAGATTGCATCCAAGAACGAGGCTCTGGCAGCACGTGCCGAGAACGACATCGAGTTTGCCAAGATCAGATAGGCAATCTTATGTTGACGTAAAAAAGTTCCGATGGCCTGAGACCATCGGAACTTTTTTTTATATTCCTTGCGGAAAACTACCTGCTAAGTTCCGCCAGATGTTTGGTATACAGGCCGTCGATTATTCCATCGGAAAGTCCGATGACAGGTACATAAATGTAAGACGCCCCGGTGATGGCAGCGATGGTAAGGAATATCTCACCTGCCGGGACAATCACATCAGCCCTGTCGGCCTTCAGTTCGTATTCCTCCATTCTCTGCCTTACGCTCAAAGCCTTGAGGCGGTCGTGAAGAGACTGGAGGGAAGAAGTGCTCATGCGGGGGTAGCGCTTGTCGCGGCGTTCCACCAGCTTGTACAGCTTGTTGATGTTGCCGCCGGAGCCTACTATGTTGATTCCCGGATACGATGCCGCCAGGTCCTCCAGGTCTGAGCGGAACCGCTTCCACTCCCCGTCGGAGACAGCCTCGTTGAGCATCCTGACCGTACCGATATTGTAGGACTTGGAGCAGATCAGCTCCCCGTCAGTCATCAGATTGATCTCCGTGCTTCCTCCGCCCACATCGACGTACATATAGTTGCCGCGGCGTCCGCGCATGCTCTCGATATGGTTGTTGTATATCATGCGGGCTTCCTGCTGTCCGTCGATTATCTCTATCTCTATGCCTGTCTTCTTCCGCACCTCCCGGATGATGTCCGGCCCGTTGGCCGCATCGCGCATGGCAGACGTGGCACAGGCCCTGTAATCACTCACATTATAGATCTTCATGAGCTGCTTGTAGGACTTCATCAGACGCACCAGGTCCTTGCGCCGGCGCTCGGAGATGCTGCCTCCGTTGGAAAACACATCGAAGCCCAGACGGAGAGGAACACGCAACAGCAGCACCTTGCTGAATCTGGGCTGCAGGTCATCCTCCAGCTGCTTGATAAGCAGGCGTACGGCATTTGAGCCGATGTCGATTGCGGCGTAAGTTACGGCATTGTCCCTGTACTCCGCCATAGTTTCCTTGTCAATCATATCTGTCATTGTTCTTCCTTTTAAGCCATCCCTGCATCATACTCCCTTTCCTTGGCCTCAAGCTCCTCATAATGCCGGTACAAAGCAAGCTGTGAACCGGTCTCCAGCGGTTCCTCACATGTCCATGCACTGTTGGCCCCCGTTCCGTCCACTGTCCTCCCCTGCTTCACGTCCCTGAGCGCATAGTCCACTATACGCTTCATCTCCTGCTTGATGGTAGGGTCATAGACCGGAGCTATAACCTCGATGCGGTTGTCCAGATTGCGGGGCATCCAGTCGGCCGAACCTATGAAAACCTTCTCCTCTCCTCCGGCCGCGAATACAAAGATACGGGAATGTTCCAGATACCGGTCTATAATTCCGTTAATCCTTATATGACAATTTTCCGGCAGCCCGTCAGTAACTATCGAGCAGTTGCCCCTGACCGACATCTCTATATCCACTCCGGCATACGCTGCATCATAGATCTTCTCCACCATCACAGGGTCCGTAACATGGTTCAGCTTCATGCGGATATAGGCCGGCTTGCCGTTCTTCTTATTGCGTATTTCAGTATTGACAAGCGATATAAACTTGGTTTTCATCTCATTGGGCGACACCAGCAGTTCCTTGAACCTTATCTGGGCATAGGGTTTCTCGATAAAGTCAAAGACCTGTTCCACCTCCTTGACTATCCTGCGGGAGGAGGTCATCAGAATACAGTCGGTATATGCCTTGGCATTGCCCTCATGGAAGTTACCGGTACTGATGCAGGCCAGATCCCCGCCCCTCTTCATGCCGATATGCAGGACCTTGGAATGCACCTTGAGTCCCTCGACTCCGAAGATGACCTTCACCCCGGCATCCTCCAATTTCTGGGACCATTTGATATTGGACTCCTCGTCGAAACGGGCCAGAAGCTCTATGACTACAGTCACTTTCTTGCCGTTGCGTGCGGCCGCGATCAGGGCCCTGACCACCTTCGAATCCTTGGCCAGACGGTACAGGGTTATCTTGATACTGCTGACACTGCGGCTGGTGGCCGCCTCATGCAGGACACGGATGAATGTGTCGAAACTGTGATAGGGCACGTGAAGGAAACGGTCCTGCCTCCGGATGCGCTCCAGAATACTGCCAGGCCCGTCTAAAGAATACCTGCGGATAGCCGGCATCGGGGGATATTTCAGGGCACTTCCCGTAAAAGAGGGGAACTTCATCAGATCCTTGTGGTTCTGGTAGCGTCCTCCGCGCAGGACAGTGTCCCGCTCCCCAAGGTCCAGCTTGCCGAGTACACGCCGCAGCAGGTCTTCCGGCATATTCTCGTCATAGATAAATCTCAAAGGCTCTCCTTTCTTCCGGCTCTTGAGGCCCTTCGATATCTTCTGGAGAATGCCGCTGCGCTGGTCATTGTCTATCTCCATCTCGGCATCGCGGGTGAACTTGAAGGTATAGGCGCTGAATGAGGAAAATCCGTTGCCTTCGAAGACCTTGGGCAGACAGCAGCGCACCGCATCGTCGATATACATGATATAGCTTTTCCCCTCCTTGTCCGGCAGGCGGATGAATCGCCCGCAACTGTCCACCGGGAGACTGAAATAGGCATAGTCGTATACGGTCTTTCCCCTCTCGTTGATACGGCAGGCCTTGACTGCCAGATATATCTTCTCGTCGGTCTCGTAATCCAGATGACGCACGGCACTCAGCCATATCGGTACGATAAAGCCGTCTATACGCTCCTGATAGTAGTTACGGATATATGCTACCTGCTCCTCATCCGCCTGTGAATCCGATATGATGCAGATGTTGTGGTCAGCCAAAGCCTTGTTGACCTGCCGGACCGCCACTTCAAAATCCTTCACATAGCGGTTGTTGAGGCGATTTATCTGCTTGACTACCTCTGCCGCCGTTTTAGCCTCGCGCAGTCCTGACTTGCCGTCCCACTCGGCCACCCGGTTCTGGGAAGCCACGCGGACACGGAAAAACTCATCCAGATTGTTGGAGTATATCCCCAGGAAACTCAGTCTTTCCAGAAGGGGAACCTCCTCTTTACATGCTTCTTGCAGTACACGCCGGTTGAAGTACATCCAACTGATGTCCCTTTCGAGATACGGCCTCATTGATTTTTTCTTTCCCATTGTAAATTACCAAATTGGCCGCAAGTTAGATATAAATTGTAAAATGAATTGTTAAAATTGTGTTACAAATCAGTCGAGTTTCAGTACTGCCATGAAAGCAGACTGGGGAACCTCCACATTGCCTATCTGCCGCATGCGTTTCTTACCCTTTTTCTGCTTCTCCAGCAGCTTGCGCTTACGGGTGATGTCGCCTCCGTAGCACTTGGCCAGCACGTCCTTGCGCACGGCCTTGACGGTCTCGCGTGCAATGATCTTGGCTCCGATGGCGGCCTGTATCGCTATCTCGAACTGCTGTCTGGGAATCAGTTCCTTGAGCTTCTCGCAGATACGGCGGCCGAAATCATAGGCCCGTTCACGGTGGATAAGCGAGGAGAGGGCGTCGACAGACTCTCCGTTGAGCAGTATGTCGAGCTTGACCAGATCGGCCTTCTGATAGCCGATGATATGGTAATCGAAGGAGGCATAGCCGCGGGAGATGGATTTCAGTTTGTCGTAGAAGTCAAAGACTATCTCGGCAAGGGGCATGTCGTAGGTCAGCTCCACACGGTCGGCGGTGAGGAAGTGCTGTCCCTTGAGCACCCCGCGCTTGTCCAGACAGAGTTTCATGATCTGACCGAAATACTCGCTCTTGGATATGATCTGGGCCCGGATATAAGGCTCTTCGATGTAGTCTATGAGGGTAGGGGCCGGAAGACCGGAGGGATTGTGTACGTCCACCACCTCTCCCTGCGTGGTGTACACCTTATAAGATACGTTGGGGACGGTGGTTATCACGTCCATGTCGAACTCCCGGTAGAGCCTCTCCTGCATGATCTCCAGATGGAGCAGGCCGAGGAAACCGCAGCGGAAGCCGAAGCCCAGGGCCAGGGAGGACTCGGGCTCGAAGACGAGGGATGCATCGTTGAGCTGGAGCTTCTCCAGCGATGCGCGCAGATTCTCGTATTCGTCGGTCTCCACCGGATAGACTCCCGCGAAGAGCATTGGCTTGACCTCCTCGAAGCCGGCAATGGACTCTGAGCAGGGGCAGTCCACATGGGTGATGGTATCGCCGACCTTCACCTCTACGGCCGTCTTGATACCGGAGATGATATAGCCCACATTTCCGGTAGTCACCTCATCGGTAGGGCACATCCTGAGCCTGAGATAGCCGACTTCGTCAGCTTCGTATTCCTTGCCCGTATTGAAGAACTTTACCTTGTCACCCTTGCGTATCACTCCGTTGACCACCTTGAAATAGGCGATTACCCCGCGGAAGGGGTTGAATACCGAGTCAAAAATCAGAGCCTGGAGCGGTGCATCAGGGTCGCCCTTCGGAGCGGGGAAACGCTCCACCACCGCATCGAGTATGGCGGGCACACCCTCGCCTGTCTTCGCACTGCACAGCAGGATATCCTCCCTGTCGCAGCCTATCAGGTCCATTATCTGGTCGCTGACCACGTCCACCATGGCCGCGTCCATGTCAATCTTGTTGAGAACCGGGATAATCTCCAGATCATGGTTGATGGCCAGGTAGAGATTGGATATGGTCTGTGCCTGGATTCCCTGAGTCGCGTCCACTACCAGAAGCGCACCCTCACAGGAGGCTATGGCACGGGACACCTCGTAGGAAAAGTCCACATGTCCCGGAGTATCGATAAGATTGAGTATGTATTTCTCCCCATTATAGTTGTAGACCATCTGGATTGCATGGCTCTTGATAGTGATTCCCTTCTCCCTCTCGAGGTCCATCGAATCCAGGACCTGATCTTCCATTTCCCTTTCGCTCAGAGTATGAGTATATTCGAGGAGACGGTCCGCCAGGGTACTCTTGCCGTGGTCTATATGCGCAATGATGCAGAAATTCCGGATATTTTTCATTTTATTCAGATAATCGCTGCAAATATACTATCTTAGCGGGATAAACACAAACTGATATGACTGACATACAAAAGCTGACCGACACAGCGTCCCAGGTCCGCAGGGACATACTCAGAATGGTCACACAGGCCGGATGCGGACACCCCGGCGGCTCGATGAGCAGCACCGACTTCATTACTGTCCTGTATCTGGACGTAATGAAACACACACCCGAAGGCTGGAACCGCAGCGGCAAGGGACAGGATATGTTCATCCTCTCTACCGGACACATGTCCCCCCTGCTCTACAGCATTCTCGCACGCACCGGATATTTTCCCCTGTCCGAGCTCGGCACTTTCAGGCATTTGGGCTCAAGACTTCAGGGACACCCCTCGACCGATTTCAACCTTCCGGGCGTCTACATGCCCTCAGGCTCACTCGGCCAGGGTCTCTCAGTAGCCTGCGGCGCCGCCTTAGGCAAGAGACTGGACGGTGAGGACAACACTGTCTACGTCCTCTGCGGAGACGGCGAGAGCGAGGAAGGCCAGATATGGGAGGCAGCCATGTTCGCCGCCCATCACAAGGTGGACAATCTCATCGCCATGACCGACTGGAACCATCAGCAGATAGACGGCACCGTGGACTCTGTCATCGGCCTTGGAGACCTCGAGGCCAAATGGAAGGCCTTCGGCTGGGAATGCGTCCAGGCCGACGGACACGATATGCAGGCGATCCTCAATGCCTTCGCACAGGCCAAGTCCCTCTCGCGCCACGGCAAGCCGGTGATGATTCTCTTCCACACCGTCATGGGCAAGGGTGTGGACTTCATGGAAGGCACCAACGAATGGCATGGCAAGGCACCTTCGCCCGAGCTCTGCGAAAAGGCCCTCGCCCAGGTAAAGGAGACTCTCGGAGATTATTAATTTTTAAGGTACAGGACAATGATGGAAAAATTCATAAATACAGGAAACAAGGATACACGCTCGGGCTTCGGGGCAGGACTTACGGAGCTGGGCAGGACCAATGACAAAGTGGTCGCGCTGTGCGCTGACCTTACCGGCTCCCTGAAGATGAACACATTCGCCAAGGAGCATCCCGACCGTTTCTTCCAGTGCGGCATAGCCGAGGCCGACATGATAGACGTGGCCGCCGGTCTGTCACTCAGCGGCAGGATCCCGTTTGCGGGCTCATTTGCCAATTTCGTGACCTCCAGGGTCTACGACCAGATACGTCAGGGCATCTGCTACGCCAGCACAAACGTCAAGATAGCCGCCTCACACGCCGGCATCACACTCGGAGAGGACGGTGCCACCCATCAGGTCATGGAGGACATCGGCATGATGAGGATGCTTCCGCGCATGACCGTCATCAATCCCTGCGACTACAACCAGACCAAGGCTGCCACCATCGCAGCCGCATCCTACGAAGGACCGGTGTACCTGAGGTTCGGCCGTCCCTCAGTGCCCAATTTCACACCTGAGGACCAGAAGTTCGAGATCGGGAAAGCCCTGAAGCTGGTTGACGGAAAAGACGTGACAGTCTTCGCCACCGGCCATCTGGTATGGGAGGCCCTCCTTGCTGCAGAGGAACTGGAGAAACAGGGAATCTCCGCAGAAGTAATCGACATACATACCATCAAGCCCCTGGACACTGAGGCCGTACTCGCTTCCGCAGCCAAGACCGGAGCGGTGGTTACTGCCGAGGAGCACCTCATTGCCGGAGGACTCGGAGAACTGATTGCCGGAGTTCTGATCCGCCACAACCCGTGCCCCGTAGAATTCGTGGCTGTAGACGACCTCTTCGGACAAAGCGGAAAGCCCTCAGACCTTATGAAAGCATACGGTCTCGACTCCGGACATATAGTATCCGCTGCACTTAAAGCTGTCTCCAGGAAAAAATAGATGGAGGACGACAAGGAGATACTGGAAGCATTCAAGGAGGAAGGGAGGCAGGACTATGCCTTCAACCTTTTGGTGCGCAGATATTCCCGCGACCTGTACTGGCGTATCCGCAGGATGGTCTTCGACCATGACGAGACCGACGACCTCCTGCAGAATACCCTGATCAAGGCATGGAAATATCTTCCGGACTTCAGGGAAGACTGCAAGCTTTACACCTGGCTCTACCGTATAGCCGTCAACGAGACGCTCAACTACCTCAAGAGCAAGCGTCTGAAAACCATGTTCACACTTACCGGAAAGGAGAAGACACTCGCTGACAAATTCACGGCAGACCCTTATTTCAACGGAGATGAAATAGTCCGCAGGCTCTATGCAGCAATAGACAAACTGCCCCCGAAACAGAAAATCATTTTCACCATGAGGTACTTCGAAGGGATGAAGTTCGACGAGATAGCACAGGTGCTGAAACAGAGCACAGGCTCGGCAAAGGCCTCATATCATCACGCATACGTCAAAATACAGAAGTTTCTGGAAGACCACGATTAATCCAACACCCCTTTTATCTGTCAAATAACCGTATGAGCGACACTAAAACCGAATACAAGAACCCTTTCACTGTCCCGGACAACTACTTCGAATCTCTGGAAGACAGAGTGCGGGAGAGGATCCGCAAGCCGGACTCCCGTGCGAGGATTTTCATAATGAGGGTCAAGCCTGCCCTGATGCTTACACTCATGTTCGGTGTCATAGCCGGTTTCGGATGGATAGCCTCTAAGGTAACCTCGCTCCTGTACACGGATCCGGCAGACACAGACGACCCCATCATGGCCATGATAGAGCAGGGCTATCTCGAGAGCAGTTTCATCTACGCCTACACCGATGACATAGACGTCGAGCGGGCATTCACATATTCTCTGGAAAACACTGTCACCATTGAGGGGGATATCGAGGAAGAGCTCGAGGCATCCCTTACCGAGGAGGATATCCTGGAATATTTAAGCACACCAGACTAATACCGGACTTGATACTTGAACCGCACGCACAGATATGAAACAATTCCACCTTTTGACCATCGCACTTGCAGGGGTACTGCTTATGTCCCTGCCTCTTGCTGCCCAGCCGGCAGGACAGGCTCCCCCTGACCACAAAAACAACAAAGAGCAGCTTGAAAGCGCCCGGATAGCATTTTTCACTACCCGTATGGAACTTACTCCGGAAGAAGCCGGCAAGTTCTGGCCAGTATACAACCAATACCAGAAAGCCATGCACGATGCCAGGAAAGCCTCGCGTGAGGAATTCCATGCTCTCAGGAAACTGGAAGAGAACGGGACATCCGAAGTGGAGATCAAAAAAGCTCTCATGGACTATCTTGACAACTGCAAGAAGGACGACGAGATCCAGAGACTTTACCTTGATGAATTTCTGAAAATCCTGCCGGCAGAGAAAGTCATGAAAATGTACATAGCCGAAGAGGACTTCCGCATCAAAATGATAAAGATGTGGAAAAAGCCCGGCATGGAAAAGGAGCCGAAATGATATCAGCCACCTCGATCACCAAAAGTTTCGGCCAGGTCGAAGTCCTGAAAGGCATTGACTTCCAGGCAGCCGACAAAGAAGTCATATCCATTGTCGGAGCCAGTGGAGCCGGCAAGTCCACGCTTCTTCAGATACTCGGTTCCCTCTCCCGTCCCGATACGGGCAAAGTCGTCATAGACGGAACCGATATCTTCTCCCTCACTGCCGACAGGCTGGCCGACTTCCGCAACCGCAGGATAGGTTTCGTATTCCAGTTCCACCACCTGCTTCCCGAGTTCACTGCGCTCGAAAATGTAATGATTCCGGCCCTCATTGCCCGCACCGGAGCATCGGAAGCCAGAAAACGCGCCACGGAAATACTTGTTGACCTCGGTCTCGGTGCCAGAATCACCCACAAACCGTCCGAACTCTCAGGCGGCGAGCAGCAGAGAGTAGCCATAGCACGTGCCGTCATCAACAGCCCGAGTGTCATCTTCGCCGATGAACCGTCAGGCAACCTGGACAGCAATACCAAGAAGGACATCCACCAGCTCTTCTTCGACCTGCGGGACCGCTTCGGACAGACCGTCGTCATTGTCACCCACGACCGCGATCTGGCAGCCATGTCAGACCGCATGATGGAAATGAAGGACGGACTTTTTTGCAATTAGGTTACGGGAATCTTGCATTTCTCTTACAGAATCTGTAAATTTGTGAGATATTGACAAAATTTACTAACTAATACTAATTCTTTTGATAAAATGAAAACCTACCAGACCGGAAACATCAGAAATGTCGTGCTTCTGGGAAGCTCTAAATCTGGGAAAACCACCTTGTCGGAAGCTATGATGTTCGAAGGCAAAGTGATCGACCGCAGAGGTACCGTAGAAGCCAAGAACACCATCAGTGACAACACCGAAATCGAGCAGATCAACCAGCGCTCCATCTATTCCACTCCACTGTACACGGAATTCATGGACAACAAGCTGAACATCATGGATACTCCCGGTGCCGACGACTTCATCGGCGGAGTGATCTCCTCGTTCAAGGTCTGCGACTCAGGTATCCTCGTAGTCAATGCCCAGCAGGGTGTGGAGGTAGGTACGGAGATCTTCGGCAGATATGCCGAAAACTATAAGAAGCCTCTCGTGGTGGCAGTAAACCAGCTCGACGCTGAAAAAGCCAGCTGGGAAAACACCATCGATTCCCTCAAAGAGGCCTTCGGCAGCAAAATCGTACTCGTGCAGTTCCCCGTAGCGGTAGGAACAGGCTTCAACGGATTCATCGATGTCCTCACCATGAAAATGTACACTTTCAAGGACGAGAACGGAACCCGCGAGGAGCATGACATCCCTGCCGACCTCAAAGGACAGGCGGACGAAGTGCTCGCCGCCCTTACTGAAATGGCCGCCGAGAGCGACGAGGCCCTCATGGAGAAATACTTCGACGCAGGTGAGCTGACACGCGAGGAGATAGAAAAAGGTCTCAACCTCGGTTTCCTCCAGGGCTCCATCATGCCTACTTTCTGCGTATCGGCGAAGAAAGACATCGGAGTAAAGAAACTCATGGAGTTCATGATCAACGTGGCCCCCTCACCCGCAGAGGACAAGGAAGCCACCAAGGACGGCAAGAGCATACCCTGCAGCGTAGACGGCCCCACATCGATTTTCATCTTCAAGAACGCTCTTGAACAGCATCTCGGAGATGTCGCATACTTCAAGGTGATGTCCGGCAAGCTCACAGAGGGAATGGACCTGGTCAATGCCGAAAACGGCAACAAGGAGCGCATCTCCCAGATATTCGCAGTAGCCGGCAAGAAGAGAGAGAAAGTAAGCGAGATGGTGGCCGGCGACATAGGCTGCACCGTGAAGCTGAAGACCGTGAAGTCCAACCAGACTCTCTGCACTCCCGGCCAGGAAATCGTCTACGAGCCCATCGTATACCCCCAGGCCAAGTACCGCACTGCCATCAAGGCTGTCGATGAAAAGGACGAGGAAAAGCTCGGCGAGATCCTCAACAAGGCAGCAGCCGAGGATCCCACCTACATCGTACAGTATGCCAAGGAGCTCAAACAGACCATTCTCAGCGGACAGGGCGAGCAGCACATCAACATCCTCAAATGGCAGATCAACAACATCAACAAGATGGAGATCGAATTCATGGCACCCCGCATCTCCTACCGTGAGACCATCACCAAGGTGGCAGCAGCCAACTACCGCCACAAGAAACAGTCCGGCGGTGCAGGCCAGTTCGGTGAAGTCCACCTTCTCCTCGAACCTTACGTAGAAGGCGCTCCCCAGAACAACCGCTTCAAGGTTGACGGCAAGGAAATGGTACTCAACATCAAGTCCAAGGAAGAATACACCATGGACTGGGGCGGCAAACTGGAATTCTACAACTGTATCGTCGGCGGCGCCATTGACGCCCGCTTCATGCCCGCCATCCTGAAGGGTATCATGGAGAAGATGGAGGAAGGTCCTCTGACCGGTTCCTACGCCCGCGATATCCGCGTATACGTGTACGACGGCAAGATGCACCCGGTAGACTCCAACGAGATCTCCTTCAAGCTGGCTGCCCGCAACGCCTTCAAGGAGGCCTTCCGCAATGCCGGTCCCAAGATCATGGAGCCTATCTGCAACATCGAGATTATGGTGCCGGGCGAGTACATGGGAGACGTGATGTCCGACCTCCAGGGCCGCAGGGCGATGATCGAGGGCATGAGCAGCGTAAAGGGCTTCGAAGTCCTCAAGGCCCGTGTGCCTCTCGCAGAACTCTACAAATACTCCACAACCCTCAGCTCCCTGACATCCGGCCGCGCCTCCTTCACAATGGAGATGGCCGAGTACCAGCAGGTACCTGCAGATGTCCAGGACAAGCTGCTGAAGGCTTACCAGGAGGAGGAGAAAGACGAGTAACTGCGGCATCACTGCCCGGTCTCTACAGAAAAAAAGCCGCATCGGGATCATTCCGGTGCGGCTTTTCCTTGATTTAGAAAAGGCTGTTCCATGCCTTCTCCATCTGCCTTCTGGACGAGAATCCGGCAAGAGACCAGATACTGCTGTAAGGTACCCCGTACTGCATCATGAGTCTTCTGGCAAAAAGCAGCCGCGCCAGCAGGATATCCTCCCGCTCCCCATATTCACGGCACAATCGTTTTTTCTTACACATAATTTCCATTTGTTATAATATCTGCTGCAAAGTTACGGAGATCCGCAACAGAATGACGGAAATTAAAACTATTGGTTATTATTTTGACGTTTCTATAACTTTTTATATATTTTTAAATTCTTTTCGTGTCCCTACATTTGTTTATATGAATGATAGGGAAATCAAAAAACGTATTGAGGAATACCGCAGGGCCAGAAAGTATTCACAGGCGGACCTTGCGGAGAAACTCGCGATTTCCCAGGCGGCCTACTACAAAATAGAAAAAGGGGACACCTCCCTGATAAGCGACCACCTTTCCAAAATAGCCTCTGCCCTGGATATTTCCGACGAAGCTCTTGTCCTCGGATACGACCCGATAGACAGAGACAGCTATGACAGAATCATATCGGACCTGAAAAGGCAGCTCGAAGAAAAGGACAGGAGAATAGCAGAACTGGAATCTTCCCTCAGGGACAAGATGCAAATTATACGGCTGCAGGAGCAACTTTTGCAAAAAAATTAGTTGTTTTGCATCATGTTGAAAGCCTACGATATGGCCGGCTGCATAGAAGCCGGCACCGATGAGGCCGGACGCGGATGCATTGCCGGCCCGGTATTCGCTGCAGCGGTTATTCTTCCGGAAGAATTCGAGGATCCCGGACTGAATGACTCAAAACTGCTTTCCAGATCAGGGAGGGAAAGGTTCAGGGACTATATCATCTCGCATGCCAAAGCATGGGCCGTAGCCTCCGCTACTGCTGAAGAAATAGATGAAATAAACATACTGAATGCCTCGATACTGTCAATGCACAGAGCCATTGACGGACTCGGGATACAGCCCGGGCACATTATCGTGGACGGCAACAGGTTCAAGCCATACGGCAACATTCCCTTCACCTGTTTCGTAAAGGGAGACGGACGATATGCGTCAATAGCCGCCGCATCGATTTTAGCCAAGACCTTCAGGGATGACTTTATGCGGAAAGCGGCAGCAGAATGGCCTGAGTACGGATGGGAGCAGAACTGCGGCTACCCCACGAAAGCACACCGCGAAGCCGTGATGAGATACGGCCTTACCCCCCTGCACAGAAAATCGTTCCGGATTCTTCCGGACCCGGAGCTGTTCTAAGAACGTCTGGCGAGCGAGAATTCGAATCTGAGTCCGGAAGGACTTACAGGTACGGCCTTGATGGTCCCGCCATGCAGATTGACCGCATTCTTCACTATGGAAAGACCGAGACCTGTACCGCCGATCTTCCGGCTGCGGCCCTTGTCCACTCTGTAGAAGCGTTCGAATATTCTGTCCAGATGGACACTGTCTATACCTACCCCGTCATCCTCGATAGAGAGTTCATAACCGCTTTCGTCCTCGCTTACAAGACTGACTGTCACTTTTGTGCCCTTCGAGTAGAAAATAGCATTCTCGAGGAGATTGCGGAAAATGGAATACAGGAGGGAATGATTGCCGAAAATATCCCTTCCGGCAGGGAAATTATTGATTATCGCCAATTTGCCTGCAAGGGGTTCCATATCCGAAACAGCCTCGCCTATAACTTCCGACAGCGACAGATCCTCCTTCTCGATCCTGTCACTTGCCTCGTCCATACGGGTTATCGTAGAAAGGTCTGCAAGGAGGCTGGAGAGACGCTGCGACTGCTCATAACATTTGCGGAGGAAAGCATCGCGCTGGGCCTGAGGCAGATCCGGATTATTGATAAGAGTTTCGAGATATCCGTTTATGCTGCTGACAGGCGTTTTGAGCTCGTGGTTGATATTCTGGGTAAGCTGTTTCTTCTGACGTATATTGTCCTGAGATTCGCGTGCCACAAGTTCACGTGCCGCCGTAAGCGTATCACGGTCGTTCATGTCACGCCGGTACACATTCACCAGACGGTTGAGCAGACGACCTGCCCTGCTCTCGGGGAAAGGAGGGAAAAACGTATCGAGAGGATTGCCCTTCTCGGCCATATAGACGAACTCCTCGAGACGGGACAGAATATATCTCCTGTTTAAATAATCCCTTATCATACATCAAAACCGTATCCGTAACCCTGACGGGTCACGATGAATTTCCCGTACGCACCTATTTTCTTACGGAGACGCGTGATATTCACGTCTATGGTCCTGTCAAGGACTACCACCTCATCGCTCCACACATTGTGCAGTATCTCCTCACGGGAGAGCACGCGGCCCGAGTTGCGCAGAAAGAGAATCATTATCTCCATCTCTTTTTTCGTCAGCTGGATCTCATGGCCGTCAATGTAGCACTTATGCTTGAGAAGGTCCAGGCGAAGACCGTTGTACACGATACTGTCCCCATCCATCTCGGTCCGGGTAGCCGCCGGCCGCTGTGAGGCCTGAACCGGTTGCTGGGGCGCACATCTCCTGAGCACGCTCTTGACACGGGCGACCACCTCCCTCACGGAAAATGGCTTGGATATATAATCGTCCGCGCCGAGCGTAAGACCTGCAATCTTGTTGTCTTCCGCATCCTTTGCCGTACAGAAAATAATGGGGATGGAAGCGGTGGCCGGATCCTTCTTGAGCATCTGGGCCATCTTGAATCCGCTCATCCCGCCCATCATTATATCGAGCAGAATGAGGGAATAGTTCTTAACGTCCATCTTGAGAGCCTGCTCAGCACTGTACGCCACATCTGCCTCGAATCCTTCTATTTCAAGGTTGAACTGCAGAATCTCACATATAGACTCTTCGTCATCGACTATTAGAATTTTTTGCATACGCAAATTTAATATAATTCCGGTATCTGCCGCCGGTTACTTTCCCTTTACAGTCGAAAGGTAGGTATAGGCACGGATCAGATGTTTAAGGTCATCAGCCATCTGCTGGGTCTCCTGCAGGATGGTCTGATACAGGATGTATATGTTGAAATTGGAAGTGTCGGACTCGGCATTGAAGCGCTCGAGGTTATTCTTGCGGAGTACGGCAACTTCTTTCTTGTACGCGGATATCTCCTTTGTGAGTTCGGTAGGGGTAGCGGCCGAATCGAATTTGTCGACATAGTCCGTAGCCTTTTTCAGCAGCACGAGAAATGCCTCGCTGGCAGGTGCGAACTCCTCAGCGCATTCCCTGGGCAGAGGGTTGAAATTGTTCTCGAGGTGCTCCTTGCAGGGTTCGGAAATACGTTTGAGGCTGTACAGAAGCTGGGAAGTATTGTTGGATTCCAGATGGAACCACGTGCTGGCCTGTACAGAGACCGTAGGATCCGTGCGCTTGAGTGCAAGTATCTCCTTGCGCCTTACCGCCTTGTAGTCGGAGATTTCAGTATGGAGCGTACTGAACTGACGGCGCAGGCACTTGAGATTCTCATTGACAAAACAGTCTATAAAATTGGTGTAATAATCGGAAACGTAGTTCAGTTCCTTTACCGTTCCTTCCTTGATCTGGCCTTTGAGCAGAGCCCATACCTCGGCAGGATCATTGGAAGACATCATCTGGTCGAAGACTGTCTTGTTCTTCTCCTTCTCGTGAGCTTTCTTGTTGAAACGGATATTGCTTCTGATGATTATGAACAGTGCCACAAGGCTGAGCAGTATCATGGCAATGAAGCTGCCATAGTGCATTATCAGGGCTATCGCGAAGCAGACAGCGAAGGCTATCACTGCTGTCAGCAGCCAGCCGCCCATGACGGACATCATACCGGTCACCCTGCCTACGGCGCTCTCGCGGTCCCAGGCGCGGTCCATCAGGGAAGTACCCATGGCCACTGTGAATGTCACGAAAGTAGTGGAAAGAGGCAGTTTGAGGGAGGTGCCAAGGGCAATGAGGAGGGATGATACCACCAGGTTGACGGCAGCCCTCATCTGGTCGAAGGCAGCACCTTTCACGAGAATGGCCTCGTCCTTGTTGAAGCGGCTGTCGATCCAGTTGCGGACTCTCAGCGGAGTGACCTTCTCCAGCCATGTTGCGAAAGAGTTGGCTATCTGTACGAGACGGCGGCCTGTAGCGGAGCTTCCGAAGGTAGCCTCGGACTCGTTCTGATTGGTGAGGTTGACCTCGGTGTTGATCACGTTGCGGGCCTTTCTGGATGTCGCCAGGGCGAATACCATGGTGGCTCCGGAGAGTATCAGGAATATCATCGGAGTATGTGCAGGCTCGAGAAGACTGCCCATCATGTAGTTGTCAGCACCCACACCCATACCGTTCGCAGAATAGTCCTGCCATGCGGAGAAGCCTGCGAGAGGCACGCCGACGAAGTTGACAAGGTCATTGCCGGCAAAGGCCATAGCGAGCGAGAGCGTACCCATCAGCACGATGACTTTCAGGATATTTACCTTGCACCAGTGCAGTATCTGCATGATAATGCTGCTGCCAACGAAGAGACAGAGAACCAGCATTCCCGTATGCTCCTTGATCCATGCATTGGCATCTGCCGTCATGAAGGAGGAATCCTTCAGACCTTTTATCAGAAGGAAATATACGATGGCCGTAACGGCAATGCCGCCGAAGATTCCGGCCAGATATTTCATCCGGGGCTTATAGTTGAAAGTGAATATCGTACGGACTATCCACTGGATTATCATACCGAATATGAATGCTATCGCTATGGAGAGGAATATGCCGAGGATCACGGAGAGAGCCTTGTCCGTGTTGATCATCTGCGCGAATGTCAGGGCCCCGTCGGTCTGGATATTCTTGATCATGGCAAGGGCTACCGTACCTCCGAGCAGCTCGAATACAAGGGATACCGTCGTGGAAGTAGGCAGACCTCTCGAGTTGAATGCGTCCAGCAGTATCACGTCGGTCACCATTACCGCCAGCATAATAGTTATCAGCTCTGCAAAGCTGAAATACTGAGGCTGGAAGATACCGTGGCGGGCGATATCCATCATACCGTTGGACAGGGATGCCCCGAGGAACACTCCGATGGAGGCGATGATGATTAGGTTGCGGAACTTGGCGGTCTTGGAACCTACCGCGGAGTTGAGAAAGTTTACAGCGTCGTTGCTCACGCCGACAATAATGTCCGAAATGGCGAGGCAGAAAAGGAAAATGATAATTCCTATGTACAAAAACTCCATAACTGTGTATAAATTTCGGTTGCAAAAGTATGGCTGCTATGTTACAAAACTATTACAAAATTGTAACAAGAATATGAAATGCGCATGGAGCACACCATTTTACGCAACAGCCTCCTGAAAGCCCGACCACTTCCGTGCTCTCTGACGTCCCGTCCCCGGACATTCCCTCCCACCTCTTCATTCCATCCATCCACTCCTTCCGAAGGAGTTGTCACTAATACGCCCCCATTCAGCTCCCAGTCCGGCCTCCATTCCCACGATGCTTTTTAGTTATATTGTAATAGATTATAAATAAAGCGATTAACGAAATGTCAGAATTCAACATGAAGCTAGAACAAGCCATTTCAGTCCCAAAACGCGCCATGTTCAAAATAGCTATATTGGCAACATGCTGAGTGTCAGGCATATTTGTTATAACTAAAAAGCATCGTGGGAAATATGTTTCGGAATATAGAAATTTTGCTTTTCTGTCTTCGACGGTTTTCAATTTATCGGGTTATCGGGGGTAAGTTTGCGGATAATCAATTTTTTTTTTAACTTGCGCCTATACGTAAATTTTGTTGCTATGAAAAGAAAACTCCACTCCACAGCCTGTACCGCAGGCATGATCCTGGCAGCTGCAGCCACCATGCTCAGTGCAGCGTCATGCGGCCAAAACAACGGAAACACCACCCACCGCAATCCGGAAGGACTGATTTCAGTAGAATATGCTGACCTGAAAAAAGGGGAGGACATCCTCATCTCCGAATGGGTCGGCGAGCCTGAGTTCATAGCTCTGGACAGCAGACCCGAGGCCATCACCAACGGCAGACAGTTTGCCGTTTCGGACAACTACATAGGCATATACGGCAAAGGCCACGAGACAGCTCTCAAGCTATTCGACAGGGCCTCCGGTAACTATCTGCGTGATATAGGAGGCATCGGACGCGGGCCTGGCGAGTACCTGAGCATATCCTCGGCACAGATAGACGAAGCCGGCGGAAAAGTCTGGATAAGTACATTGGAGACAAACAAAATCTACAGCTATGACATCGGCACAGGCAGGCTCATAGCGGACATCAAGCTACCCTACAAGGCTGAGAACAATTCCAACAACGGCTACAACTTCATGGTGGACAGCCTGTCCGAAACCATAACCATAATCCCTCTTCCCTTCAAGGACAAATGCCCCTCAGCCGTATGGTGCCAGGATTTTGAAGGCAATATACTATGGGAGACTCCCGAGACCTACACCATGAAGGGGAATACATTCCTGACCATGAATACCTATAGGAATCTGCACGGCCTGACGGACCTGAGCTACAAGTCCAACAACACGATGCAGGACACATTGTACATTCTGGAGGACAGAGAAATACGGCCTTTACTCACAGTGAAGTTCGGAGAAACTACCGGAGAGGACCGCGTGAACCTCGACAAAGACAAGATTTTCAGTTCTCCGTACATACTTCCGGATTACGCCGTAGTCACGATATCCAAAATAGCCGGAATGAGAAACAATGGCTCGGATTTTTTCATGGAATACGAAAATCTTCCAAACGTGGTCATGGACCGCAGTACGGAGGAGGTGGCCCTACGCAACATCGTGGACGACCTGATGACATGGAAAGACAACAGCTTCACGTTCTTTGACGGTTGCCTCGTACTGGCATACGATGCCCCGACATTCAAGGAAGCCGGAGCCAAGGCACTGGCCGAAGGCAATCTCAGCGACACCGCCAAAGATCAGATAACCTCCATATTGTCAAGACTTTCAGACAACAGCAACAATATCCTGATGATAGCTCCCCTCAAGTAGCCGTTTTACGTACAGTGCCTGTATGAAATCAGGGATTTTTGCGTAAATTCGCATCATGACCAAGGAAGGACTTCGAGGTAAAGGAAGCGCGCAGCGGGACCTCGCAAGACTAAGACAGATTGGATTGATCAGCCGTACAGGCTCTGACAAAGGAGGATATTGGACAATAACCAACAAGCGACAATAAAGACAATATGGAAAGAAAAATCGCACTTATCACCGGTGCCACGAGCGGTATCGGTGAGGCCTGCGCCAGAAAGTTCGCCGCAGGCGGGTATGACATCATCATCAACTGCCGCAAACCCGAAAAGGGAGAGGCACTGAAGGCCGAACTTGCCCAATGCGGGGCCGATGCACTCGTGTTGCCATTTGACGTGCGTCACCGCGATGAGATAATAGCAGCTCTCGGCACTTTGGAAGGCAAATGGAAGAACATCGACGTGCTCATCAACAACGCCGGCCTCGTATTCGGCGTGGACAAAGAGCATGAAGGTAATCTCGACGAGTGGGACATCATGATAGACACCAACATCCGCGGCCTCCTCTCCATGACCCGCCTCGTAGTTCCGGGCATGGTTGAGCGCGGACGCGGCCACATCATCAACATAGGCTCCATCGCCGGTGACGCGGCCTATCCCGGCGGCAGCGTGTACTGCGCGACCAAGGCAGCCGTGAAGGCCCTCTCCGACGGCCTGCGCATCGACCTCGTGGACACTCCTTTGAGAGTCACCAACATCAAGCCCGGCCTCGTGGAGACCAACTTCTCCGTTGTCCGCTTCCGCGGCGACAAAGCCAAGGCCGACAACGTATATAAAGGTATCCGCCCTCTGACCGGAGCCGACATCGCCGAAGTGGCATGGTTTGCAGCCAGCGCACCGGAATACATGCAGATTGCGGAGGTTCTCGTAATGCCCACAAATCAGGCGACCGGAACCATTACATACAAGAACATCTGAGAATCACTATAATATAAAAGCAGGTGTGTCAGAATACAAATTCCGGCACACCTGCTTTCATGTTTCAGGGATTTCTAAAAATAATACCTGAAACCGATAGTTGCGTTGAGATTCAAGCCGAAGTCAACATTGTTGGTTATATACTTCGCATCGATATTGACGCTGCTGTTGCCGGACTGAGGCAGCTTCTCCTGATTGAGGGCATAGGTCAGATCCCCGGCGCGGAATGAGATACCGAAATACTCGACGGGCCTGAATTCGAAAGATACGAGAGCAAGGGAAAGCCCGAATGATGTGTTGTTGGACAGCTTGTTCGTGGTTGTCTCTGTCTTATAGTTCGATCCTCCGAATCCCACACTGAGATCCAGGCCGGGAGTATAATAGAACTTGCCGTCGACTATCGGGAGATAGTAGTTGATACCGGGAGTGATGGTAAACATACTTGTATTTGTCGACTCTTCTGTCTTGATATCGGAAGGAGTCTTGGAAAACTGGTATCCGAGTCCGAGGTGAACCTCCAGATTCTCGATTACGAAAATACCGAACTGAGGAGTGATGCTCATCTGGAATCCGCCAGGCACCTTAGTCGATGTATTGTTGATAACAGACTTTGTATTGTTCCCCGACATTCCTATTGATCCGGAAATGTACATATCCCCTGCCTTCTGCGCAAAGAGGGATACGCTTGAGAGCATGCAGAACAGCGCTGCAAAAATGACAGACTTTTTCATACTTTTTCAATTTATGTTAATTAAACAATTTTACCGTGCAAGCAGCTTTTTGACAATGGTGGAGATGAGGCGGCCGTCGGCCTGACCGGCGAGCTTCTTGGTTGCAACTCCCATCACCTTGCCCATGTCGGCCATGGAGGAGGCTCCGGTTTCGGCGATGATAGCCTTGACTGCCTCCTCGACCTGAGCCTCGGAGAGGGCTGCCGGGAGGTATCTCTCCATCACGGCGGCCTCGGCCAGCTCATTGTCCGCAAGGTCCTGACGGGCCTGCTGGGAATAGATCTCCGCACTCTCCTTCCGCTGCTTCACTAATTTCTGCACTATCTTGACCACCTCGGCATCCTCGAGGCTGTCCTTGGCACCTCCTTCGGAGGTCTTGGCGAGAAGAATCGCGGCCTTGACCGCACGTGTGGCCGCGAGAGCCACCTTGTCCTTGGCGACCATTGCCGCCTTGATATCGGACTGTATCTGCTGTTCGAGTGACATAATCTGCTATTGGTTTTTGAATGTGCTTTGCAGGAAAAGTTCGTCCATCTGCGCCTGGTCGATGCGCGAAGGAGCGTCAAGCATCATGTCGCGTCCCTGATTGTTCTTGGGGAATGCGATGAAATCCCTGATGCTCTCCTGTCCGCCGAAGAGGGCGCAGAAGCGGTCGAAACCGAATGCGATGCCTCCGTGGGGAGGAGCGCCGTACTTGAAGGCGTTGATCAGGAAGCCGAAGCGGTAATCCGCGTCCTCATGGCTGAAACCGAGGACCTCGAACATACGCTCCTGGATCTTGGAATCGTGGATACGGATGGAGCCGCCGCCCACCTCGGTACCGTTGAGCACGAAGTCGTATGCATTGGCACAGACGCGCTCCAGATCTTCCTTGCGGTCGCTGTAGAACCACTCTAAGTGCTCGGGCTTGGGAGCGGTGAAGGGATGGTGCATGGCGTAGAAACGGGAGGTCTCCTCGTCCCACTCCAGCAGGGGGAAGTCCACCACCCACAGGGGGGCGAACACCTTCGGGTCGCGCAGGCCCAGACGGTTACCCATCTCGATACGCAGGGAACCAAGGGCGGTGCGCATCCTGTTCCGTGCTCCGACGAGAATCAGGATCAGGTCACCCTTCTGAGCCTCAACGGCTGCGGCCATTGCGGCCAGGTCATCGGGAGTCAGGAACTTGTCGGCAGAGGACTTGAAAGTGCCGTCCTCATTGCACTTGATATAGACCAGACCTTTCGCACCTATCTGGGGACGCTTTACCCACTCGGTCAGCTCGTCGGTCTGCTTGCGGGAGTAGCCGGCGCATCCGGGCACTGCGATACCTCCCACATACTCGGCCGAGTCGAATACAGGGAAGTTGTGGCCGTGAGCCAGCGAGGTGATCTCGTGCAGCTTCATGCCGAAGCGGATATCGGGCTTGTCCGAGCCGTAGGAGTCCATAGCCTCGGAATAGGGCATCCGGTAGAAAGGCTCCGTAAAATCCTTGCCGAGAACATTGTGGAAGAGAGTCTTGATCATGCCCTCGAAAGTTTCCAGCACATCGTCGCGCTCCACAAAGGACATCTCACAGTCTATCTGGGTAAATTCCGGCTGGCGGTCGGCCCTCAGATCCTCGTCCCGGAAGCAACGGACTATCTGGAAGTAACGGTCGTAGCCGGCCACCATGAGCAGCTGCTTCTGCTGCTGGGGGCTCTGGGGCAGGGCGTAGAACTGGCCCGGGTTCATGCGCGAAGGCACCACGAAGTCGCGGGCACCCTCCGGAGTGGACTTGATCAGGTAAGGGGTCTCTATCTCCATGAATCCCTGGCCATCGAGGTAGTTGCGTACCTCGTGGGCCATACGGTGACGCAGCATAAGGTTCTTTTTCAGAGGATTGCGGCGCAGATCAAGATAACGGTATTTCATACGCAGGTCGTCTCCTCCATCCGACTCGTCCTCGATGGTGAACGGGGGAACAGCTGCCGCATTGAGCACATTGAGGGACTCCAGGCGAACCTCAACATCACCCGTATCCATCTTTGAGTTCCTGCTCTGACGTTCCTGGACAGTGCCAGTAACCTGTATTACATATTCGCGGCCAAGCTTCTCTACCTGCTCGTTCAGCTCCTTGGAAACTGATTCGTCTATTATGATCTGTGTAATGCCGTAGCGGTCCCTCAGGTCGATGAAGCTCATGCCGCCCATCTTCCTTACTCTCTGGACCCATCCGGCCAGAGTAACCTTCTGTCCGGCATTCTCAAGGCGAAGCTCGCCGCATGTGTGTGTCCTGTACATATTTTGTCAATTTTTTGCGAATGCAAAGTTAGAAAAAAGTGTACATTTGCGGCCGATTTACTGAGAAATATGGAGAAAATAAGCTGGAAAGGCCACGGCGCGATGCTCGCGGCCAACTGCATCTGGGGACTGATGGCCCCGATAGCGAAGATAGTAATGGCGGGCAGCATCATTACTCCTCTGGTACTCACGGATCTCAGGGTCTTCGGGGCAATGGCGCTGTTCTGGGTGGCATCCCTCTTCCGGAAGCCCGAGAAAGTAGAGCCGAAAGACATGATGAGACTGTTCGGTGCCTCTCTGCTGGCAATAGTAT
>ENA-OOXJ01000419-OOXJ01000419.1-human-gut-metagenome-genome-assembly--contig:-NODE-419-length-36551-cov-2.464489_pt1 | contig 36551 bp, 35 predicted proteins | sample MGYA00241587_ERZ501343 | MGnify/ENA primary metagenome ERZ501343 (study PRJEB25962, sample SAMEA2042918) | human gut metagenome | biome: human gut; feature: human-associated habitat; material: faeces... | reverse complement strand
TCTTATAAAAAAATGTTTAATGTAGATGACAAAAAAGTAAGTAGTGCACTTAGTGCAAAAATAGATCTTGAGATTGTTAAGTATTTTTCTTCTAAATTTGGGCAAATATTAAAAAATGGTGGAATAAGTACTGAAAATATAAGAAAGATCTTAGTAGACAATGTTGATGAAAAAAAAGTAAGAAAATCTAAGATGAAATTCGGACTTGTAACTGTATGTTTGTCTGATAAGGAGGTAAAACAAGTCTTTATAGATGAAATACCAAAAGGTGAGTTAATAGATTATCTTATGGCAACGTCATCTCTTCCAGTATTTAAAAGAGCAAAAATAGATAATAAAAGTTATTTAGATGGTGGAGTGTATGATAACTGTCCTGTAGAAATGTTGGAAAAAAAAGGTATAAAGAATGTAATAGCAATAAGAAATTACAAGAGAATGAGGATTAGAAACTATAAAAATATAATTAAGAAAAATGATATAAATCTTTATATGGTAGAGCCAGTTGATAATTTGCCTGGAATATTAAAATTTGATTCCAAAAATACTAACGAGCTGTTAAGACTTGGGTACTTTGATGGGATAAAGTTTGCAAAGAAATTAGATGGAATTAGATATTACGTAAATAGCCAAGAAGAAAAAAAATTTGTCCATATGTTAGTGGACTATGATATTGATGAAATGGCTAAAATAGCAAAGGGACTAGATTTTGAATTTTCAAGTTATGATAACTTGAGGAAGATATTTTTAGAAGAAATGTTAAATGCATTAGTTTCAAAAACTCTTGTAAAGGAAGCTGCCACATATAAAGAGGCAGTGTATGCATTAATAGAACACGTAGCTAAAAAGGAGAATGTAGAAAAATACAAAATATATGATTTTAATGGTTTTTTAGATATAGTAAAATCTAAGATAACTTTAAGAGGAAAAACTAAGCAAGAACAAGCAATATATAGATTTGTTAAATATTTAAAGTATACTGATTAATTGAATAAAAAAGCACTTCCGGAATATAAATATATAAGTATTATATTAGGAGGTGTTTTTTTGAAATACTTTGTTATAGGTGAAGACAAAAGAAGCAAGGAAATAAGAAAAATGTTTGAAGTACAAAATAGTATTGCATTAAAATATTATGAGGCAGATGTTATTGTGACTACAATTCCATTTACAAGAGATGGAACAAATATAACTGGAACTGAATTTAAAATAGAAGAACTTATAACGTTTTTGTCAGAGAGGAAAAAAATATTAATTTCTGGGAGTATCCCGTTAAATATTAGAGATATTCTAAGAGAAAAAGGAGTAGAATATTATGATGTTATGCAATCTGATAAACTTGCAATAAAAAATGCAATTCCAACAGCAGAAGGAGCAATTTTAGAAGCAATTGAAAATAGTGAAAAAACTCTTTATTCATCTAATATTTTAATTTTAGGATATGGAAAAATAGGAAAGGCACTTGCCAAAAGACTTGAGGGATTTGGAGCCAATATTTATATAGAAGCTAGGAAAAGTTCGGATATTGCGTATATAAGTTGTCAAAATTATCAGGCAGTTAAATTAGAGGAACTGGGAAAATATTTACCAAAATTTGATTATATATTTAATACTGTTCCGCATATTTTATTAAATAAAGAAAGATTAGACATATTAAAAAAAGATGTCCTAATTGTTGATCTTGCATCAGTTCCAGGCGGAGTTGACTTTACTGCAGCAAAAGAACTGGGACTAAATGTTGTTTGGGCATTGTCGCTTCCATCTAAATGTGCACCAAAGTCTGCTGCAAGATACTTAAAAGAAGAAATAGAAAGTATATTTAGATAAAGATAAAAATAATGTCGTATATAATATTTAAATTTAATAACCAATATAGAGTGTAGGTGCCTGTACTTACACTTTTTTTATTAATTTAAAATCTTTTATGGTACTACTTGAAAAAATATCAAGTTTAGAATAAAATAATATTGTAATTAAAACAAAAGAATAAAGAGAGGTAAATATATGAAGATAACTTTTTTTGGCGCAGCAAGAACTGTAACAGGTTCTTGTCATATGGTAGAAACAAGTACGAAAAAATTTTTAGTTGATTGTGGACTTTTTCAAGGAAGTCTAACAGATCAAATGTTAAATTATGAGGATTTTCCCTTTAATATTAAGGATATAGATTTTGTTATATTAACTCATGCTCATATAGATCATGCAGGAAGAATACCAAAATTATATAAACAGGGATTTGCGGGGCCTATTTATGCTACAAATGCAACAGTAGACCTTTGCAGAATAATGTTGCCAGATAGTGGTCACATACAAGAAAAAGAAATAGAGTGGGTAAATAAGAAAAGAAAAAGAGCTGGAAAAGCACCTAGTGAACCTATATATACGGCTCAAGATGCAATTGACTCATTAAAAATATTTAAAGGAATAGATTATAATGAGACTATACAAATTGATGATAGAATATCATTTAAATTAGTAGATGCAGGACATATGCTAGGATCTAGTATAGTAGAACTTGATATTTATGAAGATGGCAAAAACGAACATGTAGTATTTACCGGAGATCTTGGAAATTTAAATATGCCAATAATCAACGATCCTACATATATAAAAAAGGCCGATCACTTAATAATAGAATCAACTTATGGCAATAGACTCCATGCAAAAATGGAAGACCAATCAGCAGAATTTATAGAAATATTACTAAACACGATACAAAGAGGTGGTAATGTTATAATACCATCATTTGCTGTTGGAAGAACACAAGAAATACTTTATGAAATTAATAAATATGCAGCTATGAAGGGAATAGGAAATAAAATAAATAAAATTCCTGTATACGTAGATAGTCCACTTGCAGTAAATGCTACAGAAGTATTTAAAGAAAATCCAGAATACTATGATGAGGATGCACTAAGGTATTTACTAAAAGGTGATAATCCGCTTGATTTTGAAAATTTACATTTTGTAACTACTTCTGAAGAATCAAAAGCATTAAATGAAGATCTAACACCAAAGGTTATTATATCAGCTTCAGGAATGTGTGAGGTAGGTAGAATAAAACATCATTTAAAACACAATTTATATAGGCCAGAATGTACTGTGCTTTTCGTTGGATTCCAGGCAGAAGGTACTCTAGGAAGAAGAATAATGTCAGGTGAAAAACTAGTTAAAATATTTGGCGAGGAAATAGCAGTTAATGCAGAAATTAGAACACTTGATGCATTTTCTGGACATGCAGATAAATATGGTCTTATGACATGGATTGACAAAATAGAGGATAAACCTTCTAATATATTTATAGTACATGGAGAATATTCATCACAGCAAGCATTTAAAGATTCTATAGAAGATAAATTTGGAATAAAGTGCGCTATACCAGCTTATGGAGAAACATTTGAAATAGATGGTACAATAGATAAATCATCAGTATCATATAAATCTGTTAGATTTGATGTACTTGAACTTTTATCATTCTTAAAAGAGGACGTCGATAATATGACTAATGTGGTAAAGACAGGATTAAAACATGGAACTACCGACACAGAACTGCATGATCTTGTTGAGAAATTAAATAAAGTAAAAAATGATTTACAAGATATAAAAAATATGCGTTAGAATAAGGAGATAATATTTAAAATGGCAAAAAGAGAAGATATTAAAATTGTTTTTATGGGTACACCAGAATTTGCAAAAAGTTCTTTAGAAAAGTTATACACTTCAGGTTATAATGTAGTAGCCTGCTTTACAAATCCTGACAAACCTTCAGGAAGAGGAATGCATCTTACTATGTCGCACGTTAAGGAGTATGCTGTATCTAAAAATATACCAGTGTATCAACCAGTAAAACTAAGAAATAATGAGGAAGTAATTAAGGTTTTAAAAGATATAGATCCGGATATCATAGTAGTTGTTGCATATGGAAAAATATTACCAGAAGAAATTTTAAATATACCACGCTATGGATGTGTAAATGTCCATGGCTCTCTGCTTCCAAAATATAGGGGGGCAGCGCCAATTCAGTGGGCGATAATAAATGGAGAAAAAATAACTGGTATTACTACAATGTTTATGGATAAAGGTATGGATACAGGCGATATGCTTTTAAAAGAAGAAGTAGAGATTCTAGATAGTGATAATTTAGAAATACTTTACAATAGATTAAAAGAAGTTGGGGCTAATCTACTTATAAAAACATTAGATGGAATAGTAGATGGTACAATAATAAGAGAAAAACAAGCAGAGGAAGGAACTATAGCACCACAAATTACCCGTGAAATGACAAAAATCGATTTTAATAAGAGTGCAAGAGAAATTGTAAATTTTGTAAGGGGAATAGGCCCTGCACTTGGAACTTTTATGGTTGATAATGATGGAAATACTTTCAAAGTATTTGATGTAAAAGCGTCTTCTATTCAGTCTAGTGGAAATATAGGGGAAATTGTGCTAATAAATAAAAAACAACTTGGAATAAAATGTAGAGAGGGTGTTATTGAAATATTAAGCATTCAAGCTCCAAATTCTAAAAGAATGGATATTGCTTCATTTCTTGCTGGTAATAAAATTAAGGGTAGCGAAAAATTTATTTAAATTAGAAAGTTTTCTAGTTTTTTAAGGAATTGAAAAATTGGAGAACTTTATTTTTTTTATAACGATTGTCCTCTTAGTGAGAGAATTGATAATATAATTATTCTTTGCTAAAAAATTAATATTTTTAATATATTACTTGACTATAAAACGAATGTTTAATATAATGTTCCTAAATTTTAATATAAGATAGGAGCTGATATAAAATGAATGAATTAGAAAAAAATCAAAGTTATAGCAATGAAACTTTTGAAGCAATCAAACATTTTGATGAAAATGGGAACGAATATTGGGAAGCAAGAGAACTAATGAAAATTTTAAAATACAACAAATGGGAAAATTTTGAAAAGGTAATAAATAAAGCCAAGGATGCTTGTAAAAATAGTAACATTAGCGTGATTGAACATTTTCCTGACGTCAGGAAGTTGTCAAAGCGAGCTAATAATGCAGAGGTATTAATAAAAGACTATAACCTAACTCGATATGCTTGTTATCTAATAGTGCAAAATGGTGATTCGAGAAAAAAAGTAATTGCTCTTGCACAAACATATTTTGCGATACAAACTAGAAAACAAGAAATTAGCGAAAGGGAATATAGTCTATTAACAGAAGATGAAAAAAGGTTTTACCAAAGAACTTTAACAAAAAAAGGCAATTATTATTTAAATAAAACTGCTAAAAATGCAGGAGTTAAAAACTTCGATAAATTCCATAATTCAGGATATAAAGGATTATATAATGGAGAAACTGCTGATGATATTGCAAGAAGAGGCTTAAGATATAGAGAAGATATTCTAGACAATATGGGAAGTGAAGAACTTGCAGCTAATTTGTTTCGTATTACACAGACAGAATCGAAACTAAAGAGGGAAAATATTTCTACAGAAAAAGATGCAAATAAGGCACATTATAACGTGGGAAGAAATATTAGAGAAGTAATTGAAAAAAATGGTGGAATCATGCCAGAGAATTTACCAACTCCTAAAAAAAGTTTAAAACAATTAGAAAAAGAAAGCAAGAATAGCTTGTTAAGTAATAAAGATTAATAAAGGTTAATGTGGTATCATAGGGATGTTTACCTAATTATTGCTTTTTTTGATTTTTTATAGTAGAATATTAGTGATTTAGGAAAGTGAATAAAATGGAAAAAATAAATATAAGTGACCTTACATATGATGAACTTTTAGAATATATAGAAAATATAGGAGAGAAAAAATTTCATGCAAAACAGATATTTAAGTGGATACATAGAGAAAATGTAGATAGTTTTGATGACATGACAGATATATCTAAAAGTTTAAGAGAAAAATTAAAAGGAAATACATATATAGAAAAACTCGAAGTGCTAACTTGTCAAAAGTCAAAAAAAGATGGAACGCAAAAATTCTTGATAAAACTTCCAGATAATAATGCTATAGAATCAGTTTTTATGGTATATAATCATGGTAATACTATCTGTGTTTCAACACAGGTGGGATGTAAAATGGGATGCAAATTTTGTGCTTCTACTAAAGAGGGGTTTGTAAGAAGTTTACTTGCATGTGAAATAGAGGGACAAATACATACGGTTGAAAAATATACTGGTCAAAAGATATCAAATGTTGTATATATGGGGATAGGTGAACCACTTGATAATTTTGATAATGTAGTTAAATCAATAAAGCTAATCAATGATCCAAATGGGCTTGGAATAGGAGCAAGACACATAAGCCTTTCTACTTGTGGTATAGTACCAAAAATATATGAACTTGCTAAAGAAAATATTCAATGTACACTTTCTATATCACTTCATGCAACTACTGATGAAAAAAGGCAAAAAACTATGCCAATTGCAAATAGATATAGCATAAAAGAACTAATAGAAGCATGTAGAGAATATACTAAAATTACAGGTAGGAGAATTAGCTTTGAATATGCTCTAATAGCAGGAGAAAATGATACGCATGAAGATGCCATGGAACTTGTTAAGCTTTTAAGAGGAATGATAGCACACGTTAATTTAATTCCTGTAAATGAAATTAAAAACGGAAAATATAAAAAATCTAATGAAAAATCAATAGAAAATTTTATGAATACACTTAATTCATGTGGAATAGTTACAACTGTAAGAAGAACTTTAGGGGAAGATATTGATGCTGCTTGCGGTCAGTTAAGAAAAAAATATGTAGATAATGAATTATAAGTATTTATACATAAATGGTTGAAATATAATATACACATGATATAATGTAATAGATGGTATATCGTGATTTTTGAGGTGGAGATATGGAACTTATTGCAAAATCAGATGTCGGTAAAAAGAGGTTGAATAATGAAGATAGCTATTATATAAAAATGTTACCAAATGATGGAGGACTTTTTATAGTAGCAGATGGACTAGGTGGCTATTCTGGTGGAGAAATAGCAAGTGATATGTTAACAAAGAATGTATCAGAATACATAGAATCAAAATCTAGATGGCTAAAAAATGCCACGGATGAGAAGATTAAATTTGTTCTTAAAGAGAGCATAAACTTTGCAAACGAAAATATATATAATTTAGCCTCTTCAAGTAGTGACTACCAAGGAATGGGAACTACCGTAACGCTTGTTTATAAAATAGATAATAGGATATTTTACTTATCAGTTGGGGATAGCAGATTATATTATTTAGATAAAAATTTAAAGCATATGGAACAGATAACTGTAGATGATACATATGTCAATGAATTATTGAAAACTAATATAATAAGCGAAGATGAGGCAAAAAATCATCCACAGAAGCATATACTTACTAAAGCAATAGGGATATCACCTAAGATAGATGTTGATGTAAAAATAGGTGAAGTAAAAGATGGATATTTATTGTTATGTACGGATGGAATGAGTAACATGCTTACTGAAAAAGAAGTTATTAGCATATTTAAGAGTACTAAATTTGATGATGTTGCAAGTAATATAATTTTTAAAGCTAATGAAAACGGCGGATCAGATAATATTACTGTAATAGTTGTTAAATTATAAAGAGAGGTAAAGTTATGAATTTAATTGGAAAAGTATTAGCAAACAGATATGAAATACTTGGAAAAGTTGGAGAAGGTGGCATGGCCACGGTATATAAGGCAAAGTGCCATCTGTTAAATAGATATGTAGCTGTTAAAGTCTTAAAAGATGAGTATGCAAAAGATGAAATGTTTGTAAAAAAATTTAAAACAGAAGCTCAATCAGCTGCAGCACTTACACATCCTAATATAGTATCTGTATATGATGTAGGTTCAGAAGATGGAATTAATTATATAGTAATGGAACTTTTGGATAGTAAAACACTAAAAGATTATATTGAAGAAAAAGGAGCACTTCCTACAAATGAAGTGTTAAAAATATCTAGTCAAATAGCTTCTGCTCTCGCTGCAGCACATAAAGCTCATATTGTTCATAGGGATATAAAGCCTCAAAATATAGTATTAAGTGGTGACTTGGTAGCAAAGGTAACAGATTTTGGTATAGCCAAAATAACAAATGTTTCAAGTGCAACAATAACAAACTTTGGAAGCACAGTAGGTTCAGTACATTACTTTTCTCCAGAACATGCAAAGGGTGGATATACAGATGAAAAGTCAGATATTTATTCTTTAGGGGTTGTTATGTATGAAATGGCTACAGGAAAACTTCCATTTGATGGTGATAGTGCGGTTGCTATAGCACTAAAACATATTCAAGAAGACCCAGTAGATCCAATAATAGTAAACAATAAAATTCCTGAAAGCTTAAATCAAATAATATTAAAAGCTATGTCAAAAAATACAGCACTTAGATATCAAAGCGCTGAGGCAATGCTTGAAGATATAAATGAGGCTATGGAAACTTCATCAAGAAGAAAAAGAAATAATGTAGAAGCTGGAAAAACACAAGTAATTAGTATTCCTGATATAAGCGAAAATCAAGCTGTTCCTAATTTACGTATGCGTGAGCCAAGAAGAATTGCAAGCCAAAATAGCACAAAAATAAGAAATTTTGATGAAAAGTATAAAACAGAAACTGCTATAGGTGAAGATCCAAAGTTAAATGCTATAAAGAAGAAAAAAAAGAAGAAAATGATTATAATATATACTGTAATCATGCTTGCAATTATACTTATATTTGCTTTAATATTTGGCCCTAAATTATATAGAAGTTTCAATAGTAATGTAAATCAAAGAACAGAATATGAGGTGCCATATTTAAAAGGTATGAAATTAGAAGATGCTATATCTGAGTATTCTGATAAAGGAATAGAAATTACACAAAGTAAGACTGAGTATTCATCAGAATTTGAAGAAGGACAGATTATTTCACAATCACAAGAAGCAGGAACAAAATCATATGATCATAGAATTGCAGTTGTTATAAGTAAAGGAACAAAAATGGTAGAAGTACCAAGTGTAGAGGGAAAAGATCTTAAAGTGGCAACCTATGAACTTCAAGATACTGCAGGATTTGTAATAGAGTCTGTTGAAGAAGTAAACGAGAAAGTAGCAAAAGGGCTTATTTTTTCACAGGAACCAAAAGCAGGTGAAAGTGTAGCATATGGTAGTACTATAAAACTAAAAATAAGCCTAGGCGATGGAAAAGAAACAGTACTTATGCCAAATGTTACGGGAAAAACTTTAGATGAAGCTAAAAAGACACTAGAAGATATGAAACTTACTGTAAATGTAAAATATGGTGAAGATAAAAATAAGAGTAATGGAGTTGTTATATCACAAAATTATCCTCAAAATCAGCAATTAAAAGAGGGGGATTTAGTTGAAATTACAATTAATAAACTTATAATAACAAAAAGTGTTACTATAGATATTTCTGAATTTACTAAAGATATATTTAGCAAATCAGATGACACTACTACTAGTGAAACTACTAGCAAGACAGCATCACTAAATGTTATGGCTAGTGTTGATGGTGGAGTATATAATTCTATTTATACTAAATCTATAACTAAAAATGACAAAACGATAAATTTCACAGTTAATGGATATGAAAAAGTTGATTTACAAATATATATAAATGATAAATCTGTAAACCAACAAACAATAAAGCTAAAATAATAAAGGACTCATGATGAGTCCTTTTAATTTACGCAAAACCACAATAAAAAACTCCTATTAATAAAATAATAATAGGAGAATATTATAAGGATTTTTCATTTGTTTTGATATTAAATTATTAATTACCTTTTGACTTGTGCGAATGTATCATTAAAAATTATAATAATTTTATAGTAAAATTTAATGATTTTATACATAAATATTATATAATAAAAATAAATAAAAGTTCAATACTTTTTTCAAAAAATGTTGAAAAAAAATTATCTTTATAGTAATATAAAAGTAAGGAGAACTTATGGAATATAAAGAATTAAAACAGGGCAAAATTATAGAAATTTTATCAAATATATATGTAGTAAAACTAGATAGTGGAGAATTAATAAAGGCAAATATAAGGGGAGTGCTAAAGGGAGTAAAAAGTTTAGTAGTTGGAGATGTAGTAGAAGTAGATTTTTTATATGATACATATATAATAAAAAAAGTCCTACCAAGGAACAATTTTTTGATAAGACCTCCGGTAGCAAATATAGACAATTTAATCATTTGTCTATCACTAAAAGATCCAACACCAGATTATTTGTTGCTTGACAAAGAACTTATATTATGTTATGAAAAAAATATTAATCCAATTATTTGCTTAAATAAAGTAGATAATTTAGAGCAAGATAAAAATTTAGAAGAAGAAATAGACTATATTAAAAATGTATATTGTTCTTTAGGAATAAAAGTAATTTTTACAAGTGCCAAAAAACGCCAAGGAATAGAAGGACTAGAGGAAAATTTAAAAGGAAAAATATCAGCTTTTTCTGGAAATTCTGGTGTTGGAAAATCAAGTCTTATTTCTATAATTACAAAAGATATGTCAATAGAAGTAGGCAATATATCAAGAAAAAGTCTTAAAGGAAAAAATACTACAAAGTATGTTAGACTTTATGAGCTTGGAGAAAAAACATATATACTAGATACACCAGGCTTTTCTAGCTATGAATTATATGATATAAACTACAAAAAACTTAAGGACTATTATAAAGAATTTAGAGAGTATAAATGTAAGTATGAAGACTGTACACATGTATTTGAAGATGAGTGTAGTGTAAAAGCTGCTGTAAACGATAAAAAGATAGATAAATTAAGATATGAAAGATATAAATATATATATAAAGATTTATACGAAAAGGACAAAAGAAAATATAAGTAGGAGTTAAACATATGAAAAATATTTTAGTTTCCATTTTAAGTGTTGAAGATAAGGTAGGGGCAATAGAAAAATTAAAAGAAAATGGAGTCGGAGTACATCTTGATATAATGGATGGAAAGTTTGTAAAATCATTGGGCGTAGAACTTGATATGGCGCAAAGCGTAAAACAAAACAACCTTTTTTGTGATGTACATCTTATGGTCTCAAAACCGTTAGAAGATGGTTATATAAGTAAAGCTTTAGGTTTAGGAGCAGATTCTATAACAATTCACTATGAAATAGAAGAATTTGAGAGAGTACTTAGATTTTTACTTTTAGAAAAAAATAAAAGAATGCATAAGGGAAGAAATCTTGAAATTGGTGTAGCTATAAATCCTAAAACATCAGTAGATGTGTTAACTAGATTCTATAAGCTTATAGATAAAGTTTTAGTTATGTCGGTTGAACCAGGATATGGCGGGCAGAAATATATAGAGTCTACGGATAAGAAAATTGATAAAATAAAAAAACAATTTGGTATAAAAGTAGAAGTAGATGGTGGTATTAATAAAGAAATTATAAAAAAAGACATTATGAAGTATGTTGATGATTTTGTTATAGGAAGTTATATAACAGGTTCAGATAATATGAAAGACTGCATAAATTTAATTAAGGAGGAAATCAAATGAAAAAAATAGCAATCATGACAGCAGGAGGAGATTGTGCTGGATTAAATAGTGTAATTAAAACTGTTGTACTTGCAGCTGAAAAAAAAGGAATAGTTGTTGTTGGAATATTAGATGGTTATAAAGGCTTTGTTGAGAGAAGATATAAAGTATTAGATAGATCGTACGTTACAGATATTGAAACTATGGGAGGTACAATTCTTGGATCTTCAAATAAAGAATGTCCTTTTCATTACCCATCTAGCACAAAAGTAGGAGAATATGAAGATAGAGTAAAAGATTCTATTGAAGCTTTAAGGAAAATTGGAGTAGAGGGAATGATAATCGTTGGAGGAGATGGAACTCTTGATTCTGCAAGAGTTATACACGAGGCAGGAATGCCTGTTGTTGGAATCCCTAAAACAATTGATAACGATATGGTGGCAAGTAGTCCAACAATTGGATTTGAAACTGCCATAGAAAATGCTACAAGGGCTATAAGAGATCTTAAGACTACTGCTTATTCTCATAGAAGAGTTATGGTGGTAGAAATGATGGGCAGGACGTCTGGGTATTTAACGCTTTATGCAGGATTTGCATCTGGAGCTGATATAATTTTATTGCCAGAAATTGACTATAATTTAGATATAGTAACATCTAAGGTAAATGAGATAATGGCGTCTGGTAAAAGATATGTTATAGTTGCAGTATCCGAGGCGGCAAAAGAAAAAGGAAAAGAGGAAACAATAGGTAGAATTGTAAAAGATAGTTTTGAACAGAAACGTTATGGTGGTATAGCAGAAAAACTTGCACATCAGATAGAAGAACTTACAGGATATGAAGCAAGACACATGGTGCTTGGTCATCTTCAAAGAGGAGGAGCGCCAGCAACTGGAGATATAATTTTGGGAGCAAGACTTGCAAATTATGCCCTAAATTTGCTTCTTGAAGATGAAGCTGGAGTTATAGTTGGGACAAACGAAAATTCTTTAGTTAAGATGAAATTTCCTAAAGAGAGGGTAGCTAGACTACTTGATCTTAACACAAATGATGTATATAAAACAGCAATAAATATGGATATTTCCTTTGGAATATGAAAAAATAAATAAAATATAAACTTTTGTTTGACAAGCAAATGTTTATATGATATACTTTTTTTGACATATAGGAGGTATTTTAATGTATCAGGATTTAACAAGACAAGAAGAAGAGGTTCTTGAATTTATTAAAAAACAAATAAATATGACAGGTTTTCCACCATCAGTTCGTGAAATTTGTGCAGCCCTAGGATTTAAATCTACATCTTCAGCACATCAATATATATGGAGACTTGCAGATAAAGGATACATAGACAAAATGAATCTAAAAACTAGAGCTATTAAAATTACAGGAAGTGAGCCTACTATATCTGTACCAATAGTAGGTAAAGTTGCAGCAGGCGAACCAATACTTGCTACTCAAAACATCGAGGATTATTTTGCAATAGGAGAGAGTTTCTTTAGTCGTAATGCACTTCAAAATGATAATTTCATCTTAAAAGTACAGGGCGAAAGTATGATTCAAGTAGGAATTAATGATGGAGATTTTATCATAGTTTCAAAACAATCAACTGCAAAAAATGGCGAAATTGTAGTAGCAATGATTGATGGCAATGCTACAGTAAAAACATTTTATAAAGAAAAAGATCATATAAGGCTTCAACCAGAAAATGATACTATGGATCCAATAATAGTAAAAGATGCTGAAATTGTTGGCAAAGTTATAGGGCTATTTAGAAGATTTTAATAAAATTTAACAAAAAAACACCAAATTACATACAATGTAGTATGTCGGGAGGTGTTTTTTTATGTTTGAAAATTTGAATATTGGTCTTGGAATTACTGGTTCTTTTTGTAATTTTAAATATATAAAAGAAGTTATATATAGTTTACAAGATGAAGGAGCAAATGTTATCCCGATTGTATCCGAAAATGTGAAAAGCCTAGATACTAGATTCTATAAGAGTAAAGACTTTTTAGAAATGCTTGAGAGTACAACGAAAAATAAGGTTATATCATCAATAGTTGAAGCAGAGCCTATAGGTCCGAAGAATATACTTGATATTCTAGTTATTTGTCCATGTACAGGGAATACATTAGCAAAAATAGCTAACGGAATAACTGATAGTACTATACTTATGGCAATTAAAAGCCATATAAGAAAAAATAAACCTGTTGTTATAGGAATTTCTACAAATGATGGACTTGGTGCTGCGTTTGAAAATATAGGCAAAGTAATAAATACAAAAAATTTCTATTTTGTTCCATTTTCTCAAGATGATCCGATAAACAAGCCAAAATCATTAGTACTTGATTACTCTTACATACTAGATACAATTAAAGAAGCTCTAGAAAATAGACAGATTCAACCAATTTTATCTAAATAAAAACAAATGCTCCCCAAATTTTTATTTGGGGAGCTATGTCAATAAGGACAGCAGTGAAAGGAGAAAGAGAACACTACAGCCTTAGAAAAGGCGTTATACTACATCCGCCATGCTAAACTTAGAAGTGCTATTCATCCAAGCCTTATAAAGCTTGGAATATTCCTCTGGCCTTTCGGCCGAGATTACGATTGGGTTCAGATCATGCGTCTGCTCAAAGACGCCGATCATACTGTCACCGCTATACACGGCAACCAGTTCTCTTGTAGGAATTTCTCCTTTGTGTTCTGGGAACACAAACACCGATCTGTCAGTGAACAGATAGCCCAACAGATCTGTGCCTTTGAAAAACACCTTTTTTACTTTCTTGAAATTCATCATTTTTTCCTCCTGGGTAATCACCCAATAATTAAAATTTTGCTACAAAAATAATTATAACACAATTATATGCGAAAGTCAACTTTTTTATGTGAAATTTATGTTAAAAAAACATTGGTATAAAAAGAAAGTAGAATAATGTAGAAAAAAGTCGAAAGAGTTTATTTTGAATATACAAAACTAAATAAAATAACTCCTCAATTCTTTTAATTTTAGTATATATATGATATAATGTAAAAATCGAAAGCGAGGAAAAAATATGAATGTTGGTATTGTAACTCTTGGGTGTTCTAAAAATCAAGTCGATAGTGAAATGATATTAGGACTTTTTAAAAGTGTTGGATATAATATTGTAAATAAACCTGATGAGGCGGATGTGATAATTATTAACACATGTGGCTTTATTAATTCTGCTAAAAAGGAAGCAATTGATACAATTTTAGAAATGGCTGAATATAAGAAGAGCAGATGTAAGGCTTTAATTGTTACAGGATGTCTTGCAAAAAGATATAAAGCTGATATTATAAGAGATTTGCCAGAAGTTGACCTTGTAATTGGAGTTGATGAATATGGCGATATAGGAAATATACTTTCGAAGTTTTTAAGTCAAAAGTTTTTAAATCATAATTTAGATTTTACAAGCCGTGTAGTGTCAACAAATTTTCCACTTAGTTATGTAAGAATTTCTGATGGTTGTGATAATAGATGTAGTTATTGTGCAATTCCACTTATTAGAGGAGCATTTAAATCAAGAAAAATGGAGGATATAATAGGAGAAGTAGAAGGACTTTCTAAAAATGGAATTAGTGAAATTTGTATTATATCACAAGACACTACTAAATATGGTAAAGATATATATGGTAAACTTATGCTTGCAGAACTTTTAAATAAAATTTCAAAAATTGATGGAATAAAATGGATTAGAATATTATATATGTATACATTTGAGGTAACAGATGAACTAATTGAAGAAATTTCATCTAGCCAAAAGATATGTCCATATTTTGACATACCAATTCAACATGGTAGTGACAGAATACTAAAGGCTATGAATAGATATGATACTAAAGAAAAAATATATAATTTAGTACATAAAATAAGAGAACGTATTCCAAATGCAATCATAAGAACAACTGTGATTACTGGTTTTCCTGGTGAAACAAATGAAGATTTTGAAGAACTAAAAGATTTAATACGTGACTTGAAATTTGATAGGTTAAGTGGATTTACTTACTCAAGAGAAGAAGATACAAAAGCATACTTTATGAAACCACAAATACCTGAGAAGGTAAAAGTACAAAGATTAAAAGAGATAATGGATATACAAAAAGAAATTTCGCTAGAACACAACAGGCTTAAAGTTGGAAAAAAATATTCTATTATAGTAGAAAATATTACAGATGATGAAAAATATTTTGTATGTAGATCTTATATGGAAGCACCAGATGTAGATGGTAGAATATATGTGAAAATTGATGATGCAAGTTCAAAAAAAGCAATTATAGGTGAATATAGTGATGCTAAGATAATAGATTATAATGAATATGATCTATTTGCGGAATTTATATAGAGGAGGTTATTATGTACACATTAGAAGAATTAAAAAAATCCACTTTAATTGAACTTAGAAATATAGCTAGTACATTAAAACTTGATGGATATGAAAAATTAAAAAAAGAATATTTGATTGAAGAGATAATTAAATCTTTACAAGGTACCAACTCACTTGATGAAAAAATTGATGTCCAAATTGAGAATCCGGAAACAGACTATATAGCTGAAGGAATTTTAGAAGTTATGCCAGATGGATATGGATTTTTAAGAAGTGATAATTACCTTTCAGGTAGTAAGGATATATATGTATCTCAAGTACAAATAAAAAGATTTAAGTTGTCTACAGGTGATAAGTTAAAAGGAATTGCAAGGTTTACAACTGATCCCCAAAATAAATTTCCATCTCTTATATATGTTGAAACAATAAATGATGATAGACTAGAGATTGCATTAAAAAGAAAGGCATTTGAATCTCTAATTCCTATATATCCAAATGAAAGACTAAAACTAGAAAATATGGATAAGGAATACTCTACTAGACTTATAGATTTAATTGCTCCTATTGGTAAGGGAACTCGTGGAATGATAGTAGCACCTCCTAAAGCAGGTAAAACAACTATGCTAAAACAGATTGCAAATAGTATTATAAAAAATAATAAAGAAGTTTATCTAATAGTTTTATTAATAGATGAAAGACCAGAGGAAGTAACAGATATTGAACGTTCTGTCGATGCTGAAGTAGTATATTCAACTTTTGATGAATCTCCAGAACATCATATAAAAGTAGCAAGAATGGTACTTGAAAGAGCAAAAAGGCTCGTTGAACAAAACAGAGATGTGGTAATATTGTTAGATAGCATAACACGTCTTGCAAGAGCAAACAATTTAACTGTAGAGCCAAGTGGTAGAACTTTATCTGGTGGACTTGATCCGGCTTGCCTTCATTTTCCAAAGAAATTTTTTGGAGCTGCAAGAAATATAGAAAATGGAGGCAGTCTTACAATACTTGCTACTTCACTTGTAGAAACTGGAAGCAAAATGGATGATATTATTTTTGAGGAGTTTAAAGGAACTGGTAATATGGAAGTTCATTTAGATAGAAAACTTAGTGAGAAAAGAATATTTCCAGCTATTGATATTTTTAAATCTGGAACTAGAAGAGAAGATTTATTATTATCAAAAATGGAGCAAGAATGCAGCACGTGCTTAAGAAAGGTTATGTCAGCTTCCTCTGCTAATCTTACTAATGCACAAATAGCAGAAAAGATATTTAATATACTAACAAAAACTAAAAATAATGACGAATTTATTAAAGTTTTTCTAGAAAATATAAAAAAGAAGTAGAATAATTTTATATGTTATGTTAAAATTTATTATGTATGATGTAAACTAAGGAGAATTGAAATATGAGTAACAATAATGTAAAATTGATTTTTAATGATGGAAAAGAAATTATAGTAAAAAAAGGTGCAAAAATTTCAGAAGTAGTTGAAAACATGCCTGAAATTGACAATAAAGTACTTGCATTTTATGTTAATAATGATTTAAAAAGGTATGATGCCCAAATAGTAAAAGATTCAAGTATAACTCCAATTAAACTTTCTAGTGGAGATGGATATAGAATATATTCAAGAACTCTAAAAATGATACTTTATATGGCACTTACAAGATTATATTCTTCTGCAGATGTGAAGTTCTTAACTACAATAAATAGAGATCAATATTTTATAATTAAAGACATTAAATTAACAGAAGAGAAAGTTAAAACTATAAAAGAAGAAATGAAAAAAATAATTGAGAAGGACTATAAAATAACAAAAAGATTAGTGCCATTAGAAGAAGCTATGGAGCTTTACAAAGATTCAAATAATGTAGACAAACTTAATAATGTGGGAAATAAGTTAAAGACGAATGTTTCAATGTACTTTTGTGACGGCCTTTATAATTACTTTTATGGAGCTTTAGCAGATAGTACTGGATATACACCAGTTTTTGATCTTATTTCATATAGAGAAGGCGCTCTACTTTTAATGCCAAATGATAATTATGAATTAAACAAAAATATAAATGTAGAACAAAGATTATATGATACATTTATTGACTATAATAAACTTACTTCAACTTTAGAAATTGATAATGTTGGAGAACTAAATGATATTATAATAAATAATAAAATTAATAATATTATTCAAGTATCTGAGGCTATTCATGAAAGAAAAATGATTGAACTTGTGCAAGATATTGAAAGAAGAAAAGATAGTGTAAAAATGGTTCTTATTGCAGGGCCTTCATCATCTGGAAAAACAACATTTGCTCAAAAACTTGGTGTTCAACTTAAGCTTATGGGATTCAATCCTATAACTATATCTATGGATAATTACTTTGTAGAACGCGTAGACAACCCACTAGATGAAGATGGTAATTATGATTTTGAATGCGTAGAGGCTCTTGATAGAGATCTTTTCAATTCTCAAATGAGAGATTTAATTGAAGGGAAAACAGTAGAGCTTCCTAGATTTGATTTTATTCATGGAAAAAAAGAGTATAAAGGTGATTTCTTAAAGTTAGAGAAAAATGATATTTTAATAGTTGAAGGAATTCATGCATTAAATCCTATTTTAACAGAATTTACTCCAGATAAAAATAAATATAAAATTTATATAGCACCTATAGCTACACTTAGTATAGATGGATACACTAAAGTTTCTTCTACAGATGCAAGGCTTTTAAGAAGAATGGTAAGGGATTACAATACACGTGGACATGGTGTTGAGAGAACATTTGAGCTATGGAAAAATGTAAAAAAAGGTGAAGAAAAATACATTTTCCCTTTTGTTGATACAGTAGATTTTATATTTAATTCTAGCTTAGTATATGAAACATCTGTCATGAAAACATTTGCACAACCTCTACTTTTACAGGTAGATATAAACAGCGTTTATTATTCTGAGGCAAGAAGACTTTATGAGTATTTAAATAACTTCTTACCAATAGAAACATCAAATATTCCAGTAGATTCAATAATAAGAGAGTTTATTGGTAATGGATGTTTTTATAGGTAATTGATATAAATAAAAAGGAGAAAACCTTATGTATTGCCAAAATTGTGGCACTAAAATTTCTGAAAATCAAAACTTTTGTGCCTCATGTGGGATAAGTGTTAGTACAAGCATAACTTCAGAAGTTAATAAAATGGGCAGCATAACTTTTCATAGAGTTTCCAGATTTGTTGGATGCATTATTGACTTTGATGTATATATTAACGGACAAAATATGGGAATTCTTAAAAATGGTGGCGATCTTAAGGTAAAACTTCCAATCGGAAAATATAAAGTAACTTTTAGCTTATGGTCAGGAACAAATACCCAAGAAATAGAAATTACAAATGATATGCCAAACATATATGCCGAAGTTAAATTAAAAATGGGACTTTTGGTAAATAAGCCAAAAATAATTAAAATTAGGAGTGAAAAATAATATGGGCAAATTTTGTACAAATTGTGGAAGTAAACTAAATGGTAATGAGAAGTTTTGTATAAACTGCGGACAAGAAGTTACAAATTCTAACAGTAATGAAAATATTAGAAATGAGGGTAATGTGGTTACATATTCAATTTCAGATTCAAGTAAACTAAATGAAACTACTAAAAGTTCTTGTACATCACGTGCTAATACTGCATTTATTTTGTCACTTGTTGGACTTTTTTTTGCAGGTATTGTTATGGGGATAATTGGTATTTCTATGGGTGCTAGTGCAAAAAGTGAAATGGAATCACTTGGTATTGAAGATGGTAAAAAGAAGGCTAAAGCTGCTATAATAATTGGAATTTTTGATGTTGTTATAGCGCTATTAATTGTATTTGCAAGGTGCTTTGTGCGTTAAATTATATAGGGTGGATGAAATGTTTGTAAAAAATGATAATAGTTTCATATGTAAAAATTGTGGTAAACATGTTGAGAAACTAAATTATACTTCAAGAGATCATTGTAATTTTTGTCTTTATTCTATGCATGTGGATATAACTCCTGGAGATAGACAAAATAGTTGTATGGGAATGTTAGAACCAATTAATGTTATTGATACTTCAAAGAAGGGCAAAGTTATTTTGTATAGATGTAAAAAATGCGGAGAGGAAATTAGTAATATTGTAGCTTATGATGATTCCGAAGAAAAGATTTATGAAATTGTAAGAAAATATGCAAGAGGGGAGATTCATTAATGGAAGATGTAAAAAAAATAGTAGCAGAGTTAATAAAAGATAGTTTAAATAGTAGTATAACAATTGAAGAGATAGAGCAAAAATTGGAATCTCCAAAGGATAAATCAAATGGGGATTTAGCTTATCCTTGCTTTACTCTAGCAAAAGTACTTAAAAAATCTCCAGCTATTATAGCAGAAGAATTAAAAGAAAATATTAAAGTATCAAGTCCAATAATTAAGGTTGAAGCAATCTCAGGCTATCTAAATTTTTATGTTGATTATAAAGATGTGTATTCATCTGTTATAACTGACATTATGAGGGAAAAAGAAAAATATGGATTTGTAAATTATGGCAAGTGTGGAAATGTTGTTGTAGATTATTCATCGCCAAATATTGCAAAGCCTTTCCATTTAGGACATTTTAGAACAACTGTTATAGGAAGAGCACTTTGCAATTTATATGAACAATTGGGGTACAATGTAGTAAAAATAAACCATCTTGGAGATTGGGGAAGACAATTTGGACTTTTAATAGAGGGCTATAAAAGATTTAAGGATGAATACGACATAAAAAGTGACCCATTACATGCTTTGTCAGAAATATATGTTAGAATAAATAAGCTTGCAAAAGAGAATGAAAATGTCATGAATATTGCAAGAGAAAACTTTAAAAAATTAGAAGAAGGGGATAAAGAGTCTATTAAGTTATGGCAATACTTTAGAGATGTTAGCCTAAAAGAGTATATGAGAATATACAAATTTATGGGTTGTGAATTTGATAGCTATAATGGGGAAGCATTTTATAATGATAAAATGGATGAAGTAGTAAAAATACTTGATGAAAAAAAAGTGTTAGTAGAAAGCGAAGGTGCAAAGGTAGTATATTTGGGTGAGAATGAACCACCATGTATAATATTAAAATCTAACGGCTCTACTATATATGCGACAAGAGATCTTGCTGCAATACTTTATAGAGCAAGAACTTATGATTTTAAAAAGGCTATTTATGTCACAGGATATGAGCAATCACATCATTTTAAGCAAATATTTGAAGTTGCAAAATATTTAGTTGGAGAAAAATATGCGTCTGGTCTTGTGCACGTTCCATATGGAATGGTAAGACTAAAAACGGGAAGAATGTCTTCTAGAGATGGAAATGTAATTTATTTACAAGACTTAATTGATGAGGCGATAAAAAAGGCAAGAAGTATAATTGTACAAAAAGATACTAAAGGTCTTGATATAGAAGATGTAGCTAAAAAAGTTGGACTTGGGGCTTTAGTATTTAACGATTTAAAGCAAAACAAAATTAAGGACGTTGTATTTGATTTAGATGAAATAATAAGATTTGATGGAGAAACTGGTCCATATGTTCAATATACGTATGCTAGAATAAAAAGTGTACTTGATAGAGCTTCATATGATGTCAGTAGCGCAGAACAAAACGTTAAACTTGAACTGTTAAATACTGAGTGTGAACTTGAACTTATAAAAGAATTGTCAAAATTTAAGGAAGTTATAAAAAGAGCAGCTGATGAATTTGAGCCTTGTATTTTAGCTAGGTATTTAATAGGTGTTGCTAGTTTTTATTCTAGATTTTACAATGAATGTAATATTTTAAATTCTGAAGAAGGCTTAAAAAATGCTAGACTTGCACTTTGTTATGCTACATCAGTTGTAGTAAAAAAAGGACTAGAAATTTTAGGAATCTCTTGTCCTGATAGAATGTAGAATACAGCTAAATATAAAAAATTATATATATAAAATAGATACATAGTAGATTTAAGAAAAAAATTATTGGGATTCCAAACTTAAAGCTACTATGTTTTGTTTTATGTCTAAATGCAAACATACCAAAATATATTCCAAGTGCGCCAAGTAAAATAGCACACGAAAATAAAAATCTTTCTGGTATTCTATATTTCTGTAACCTTGCTAAAGTTTTATCTATGAACATAACTATAAATGATATAATATTAATTATGGATAAATATAGTATAAATATTTTCATTTCCTTCTCCTTTTTCTAAATCATTATATCATGTATATTTTGAAATATAAAGAAAAAACCGCTATAAGCGGTTTTAGATGAGCACAATTACTCTTTAATTTTTTTGAGGTCGTACCGTAAAAGGTAGATTACAAAATCTTCATCATCTGCCTGTGAAAAGATTTCTATACTTTCGGTAAAGAAGGTAAGCTGTTCTTCAATTTCATACTTCAGTTTCTCTATAGAGATTTTAGACGACTTGTCATATCCAAGAGATTTAGATATTATCTTGAGTAGGTTTCTAGAACGACTTACAACTTTACTATCTTCATACTTTATGCCGCAACGACTTAAGATATTTAAATAATTAGAAAAAGTGAAAATCTGTGAGCAAAGAAGAGGTGGCGTTCCACCTTTTTCTAATATTTGCCTCAGAGCTATTAAATATCCTACCATAGAAAAAATATCATTTTTGGCTCTCTGAAATACTTTACTATCGAATTGGCTTATCAATGTGTCATTTGTGATTTTTCTCCACACATCAATTGCTTGCACAAAATTGTATTGGCAATAAGCTATATTGGCAATATACGGCATGCCATGTACAATATGTATTTGTTTTTCCGGCTCACTATATTTTTCCAGTGTAGTACTAGAAATGTACTTTGACGGATAATAGACTTTGGCAAGAACTCTTTTTGACGGATCTTTACGATCCTTTATACGACCGTTTTCATAAAATAAATTATGAATTTCTTCTTCAGTTAACATTTTCATCCTCCTTATTAAAGTTAAATCAATTTTCTACTTCTAATATATATTATATCATTTATGTCAAGCTTGCAATGAAGTAGACATTAAAATACATTATTAGACAACTTAATATAGGGCAATATGCTAAATACGAAATTTTTAATCTGGCTTGATAAATTATAATTTGTAATATATAATACACTTAATGGTGAGAAAATGAAAATTGTAGGAAAAATAGAACAGATAATATATAAAAATGAATTAAACTCATGGACAGTACTACTAATTAAAGTAGATAAAAAATATATAACAGCTGTTGGTCCAACAGCTGATATTGAACTTGAAGATACAATTGAGTTTGAAGGCGAATATGTAACGCATAAAGTTTATGGTGAACAAATAAAATTTGAAACTTATATAAAAGTTTTACCAAAAGATGAAAATACTTTAATAAACTACATAGCCGATAATATAAAAGGTGTTGGTAGAAAAATTGCTGAGAGGATAGTAAACGAGTTTAAAGATGAAACTATAGATGTTATTAGATATAATCCTTCAAAACTTGAACAAATAAAGGGATTAAATTCTGAAAAAATAATTTCTATGTCAGATTTTTTTAATGATGAGTGGGAAAAATGGAACGTTGTAAAGTTTTTAGGTGGTTTTAACATTTCTGTTGTACTTGCAAATAAAATTTATTTTGCCCTTGGCAAAGATACTATAAAAACTGTAAATGAAAATCCATATAGTTTACTGGATTTTGTTAAAACTATAGACTTTAAGCTAATTGATAATATCGCTCTTGAACTTGGAATAGAAAAGAATAGTTATTCAAGAATTGAATCTGGTATTTTATATCTAATTGCAAAAATAACAGAATTTGGTCATACATGTGTTGAAGAGGAGAACTTTGTTAAGTATTGTATAAAGAACTTAGAAGTAAGCGAGGAAGAAATAAGAAATGGTATAGTTAGGTTAAAGCTCTCTGAAAAGATATTTATTGAAAATAGGGATGATGTAAATTATGTCTTTAGAAAAGGATATTATCTTGCAGAAAAAAATATAGCAACCTACATTTCTGATATAGTAAAACAAAAAATACACTCAAAAGATTTTGCAAAAGAAATAGAAAAAGTATCAGAAAAAAATTCACTAGTGCTATCTAGTGAACAAAAAGAAGCAATACAAATGTGTCTAAACTCTAATATAAGTATAATTACAGGTGGACCTGGTACAGGAAAAACCACTATTATAAAATGTATAATGGATCTACTCGATGATGATGACAAAAAGTATATTTTAGCTGCTCCAACTGGAAGGGCGGTAAAAAGAATAACAGAGACAACCAAAAAGCCTGCTAAAACCCTTCACAGACTTTTAGAAATAACAAAAGTTGATGACAATAATTTAGAGAAAATGATAAATGTAGATGTTAAAATTATAGAAACTGACTTCTTAATAATTGATGAGGCATCTATGATAGACACAATAATGATGAATAATTTAGTAAGAGCGCTTAAGAAAAAAACTAAATTGATCTTTGTAGGAGATATAGATCAATTGCCATCTGTCGGACCAGGAACAGTACTAAAAGATATAATTGATACTAAACTTGTACCTACAATGTATTTAAATACAATATATAGACAAAGTAGTAAAAGTGACATAGTAGTAAAATCACATATGGTAAATGCTGGAGAGCATTTTGATTTTAAAAATAAGGACACTGATTTATATTTTATAAAATGTGATACTACAGATGAGGTAATATCTGAAATGTCATCACTTATTTCACATAGACTTGAAGGATATGCAAATCTTGATATAATGCATGATTTACAAATACTTACGCCAACTAAAAAGACAGAACTTGGAGTGACTGCACTAAATAAAAAAATACAAGAAATTTTAAATAGAAAATCTACTCAAAAAAAGGAAAAAACTATAGTAGACAGGACTTTTAGAGTTGGAGATAAAGTAATGCAAATTGTAAATAACTATGATAAGAAATTTAGCATTAATGGTGAATTTTTTGAAGGAGTATATAATGGAGATATAGGGTATATAAAAGATATCGACTTTGAAGCAGAAAAGTTTATAGTAAATTTTGATGATGAAAAAGATGTTGAATATGATTTTGATGAGGCAGATGAACTAGAACACGCTTATGCTATTACAATTCATAAAAGTCAGGGTAGTGAATTTGATTATGTAATACTTCCCCTACTTGTTGGATATAAAAAATTATTTACAAGGAATTTACTCTATACTGCTATGACTAGAGCTAAAAAAATGCTAATAATACTTGGAAATAAGCAAGTAATAGACTATATGATAGATAATGTTGAGGAAAAAAATAGACTTACGGGATTAAAATACAAAATATTGAGCAATATATAAGTTTGAAAAAAATGTTAATATATGTTAAAATAGCAAAAAAGAGGTGAAAAAATTTGGAAGAATTAGTTGAATGTATATGTGATTACGTAAGAAGGCCATATACGGATTATGCTGTTATGATAAATGGAGAATGGGGAAGCGGTAAAACTTATTTTTGGGATAATAAACTAAGAAGCAGACTTGAGTCTATAACAGTAAATGGTAAGAAATACAAAACAATTTATATGTCACTTTATGGAATAAATAGTTTAGAGGAAATAAGTAAAAAAATATTTATTGAAACCAACCCAATGATATCAAAATCACTCAGAAAGTTTATTGATACAAGACAAGGAAATTTGATACCAGAATATGTAAAAACTGGACTTGATATGGCAAATTTATTTGGTAATATTAATATGAATTCTGATAAATTGGATTTTTCCAAATTATTTGCTATTGATGATAAAATTTTGTGCTTTGATGATCTTGAAAGGGCAAATGTAGATGTTATAGACATATTAGGTTATATTAATAATTTTGTTGAACATGATGGTATAAAAACTATATTAATATGTAATGAAAAAGAACTTGCCACAAAATTTAAAAATACAAATATTGAGTTTAAAAGTTTAATTGCTACATATATCTTAGATAAAGAAGGAAAGTTGAGCGCAAAAAACAGCAATGATAATATTCAAAAGAATGTTCCAATAGGAAATTTAATTGAGGATAAAATATCTGAGATATTTGATAGAGCAAATGCATATGAGAGAATAAAAGAAAAACTCATAGGCGAAACTTTTGAATATGTACCAGAGTATGCATATATTTTAAGTGGAATGATAATGAAATTTTCTTATAATGAGGCTTTGTCTGATTTCCTAAAGAGAAATAATTCTTTAATAATTGCTGCCTTTAAAAAATCAAATACAAGAAATCTTAGAATTTTAAAACATGCAATAAATGATTTTGAGAGAATATACGATAGTACAATGACAAAATATCCTGAAGTTTCTTATGAAATTTTAAAGACGATGTTGACTTTTACTATTGCAATATCTTTTGAAATTAAATCTGGTAATATAAGTAAAGAAAAACTTAAAAATATTTCTAGTAACGAAGAATATAATTCTGTTATATTTACTTCACAAATAATGAATGATAAGAACCAATTTTATTTAAGGGAATTTGATAATAAGTACTTTTTGAACTCTACAAATAAATATAGATTCTTTAAATTTATAGAAGTTTATGTAAGAACTAGATTTTTTGATGATAAAATATTTAGAGAAGATATGGATCTTGCAACAGCAAGACAAGTTACGCAAAAAGAAGATGAAAACAAAAAATATTTGAAGCTACTTAGCGGCGAATATTATAAAATGTCTGATGTAGATTTTGAAATTTTATGGAAACAAGTACTAGAAGAAGTAAAATATGGTAAAGTTAGCTTTAAAGAACATATAAAACTATTTGCTGTATACAAGCACTTTATTAATACTTCCCTTATAAAGTTTAATGTATCTGAATTAAAGCAAATATTTATACTTGGAATGCAAATATCTTCTAGTGAAAATATAAAACAAATTACTTCCGAAAATTTTGAATTGGAAAGTGCAATAGATTATGTAACAGATGATAAAGATATAGAAGATATGAAAATAGAATTTTCAAAAATAAGACAAATGGCAATAGAAGAGGCAGCTTCAAAGAAAGCTAAACAATTATTTAGACTTATTCCAAATGAAATTTCAGAGTTTTATAAACAAATAATGGGTGAGTATAAAGATTTACCAGTATTTGCAAGGTATGACATGGAAGATTTATTTGAAAAATTGCTTATAACTTCAAATTATGATATTTATAATATGATAAATCTTTTAAATTTGAGGTATAAAGATAAAAATGGATTATTAAAAAATGATATTAAAAGCTTAAAAAAATTATCTGAACTTTTAAGCCAATATATAAAAGATGTACTAAAAAATCAAGATAAGACTATAAAAATAGCTTTATTTGAGAATATGTGTGATACGATAAAAAAATTAGAAAGTGAAGTTTAAAAATAAAATGCATGAAAGTTAAATTTTATGCATTTTTTATTTTTGTTTACAAATAATAATAAAAATTATTTGTAGGAGGAAATATGCAAAAGACTGGTATTATAAGAAAAGTTGATGATCTTGGAAGAATAGTTATACCAAAAGAGATAAGAAAAACTATAAAAATACATGAAGGGGATGAAATGGAAATTGTGGTAGAAGACGGTGCGAAAATAGTGCTAAAAAAATATAGTCCTCTAGATGATGTATATGAAACATGTTCAAACTATATAAAGTCACTTTCTGATGTAATGGAGATAACTTGTATGATGATTGATTTAGAAAAAGTACTATTTGTATCAGGAACCCTATCAAAAAAAATAGAAAATCTTTTGATAAACGAAGAATTTGTAAAAAAATTAATTAAAAGAGAAGTTACACCAAAGGATAACAAAATATATAAAATTTTTGATGAAAGTATAACTGGAAATAAAATATTGGAGGAGAAAGTAGCACCATTAATAATAGATGGTTCAGTGATAGGTGCAATAGTATTAATAAACAATAACGTTCAAAAAAGATTCGGAATCATGGAAGAAAAAATTTTAGAGCAAGCTATAAGTTTTTTTAAACTTCAGATGGAAATATAAATGATGTTAGTACCTAAAAAATCAAAGGAAATTTATAATGTTAAAATAGCACATAGAGGATATCATAAAAATCATGGTGAAAATACACTTGAAGCATTTAAGGAAGCTATGGAGAATGATTTTTCTATAGAAACAGATATAAGAATTACAAAAGACGGAGTGCTCGTTTGCTATCATGATAGATATTTAAAGAGGTTACTTGGTAGTAAGGGAAAAATTAGTGAATATACGTATTCAGAAATTTTGAATATGGATATAAAAAATACTAAGGAAAAAGTACCAACACTTAAGCAATTACTTAATTTAGTAGATGGAAAAGTTGTACTATTGTTGGAAATAAAAGGAAATATAAATAAAAGATTAAAAATGGAACTTTGCAAACAGTTAAACACTTATAATGGAAAAGTGTATTTTCATACTAAAAATATATTTACATATTTTTATATAAAGAGAATATTTGGTAATAAAGTGTTTTTTGTCTTAGACCCTATAAGAAAAAGATTTAATTTTATAAAATTACATAAAAAAGACTACAAAATGTAATATTAAAAAGATGAATTATAATTGAAAAAACGTTACTAATGAAATATAATTATATATGTATTTAAGGGGGACATAAAATGTATATAACTAATGATAAAAAAGGAATAAGTTTAATTACGTTAATAATTACAATAGTTGTAGTAATAATTCTTGCTGCAGTAGTAATACTTGCGCTTGGAAAGAACAATCCAATAGATAGTGCTAGACTTTCAACTGTGGTAAATTCAAAGACTAATATGGAAGATTGTATAAGTATAGTGGCATCAAAGAAAATTGCTGAGACTGAAGGTAAAGAGCAGATGCAAAATATCGTAAAAAGCATAATAGATGAATCTGCAAGTGAAGTAAAATTCACACAAGATGGTACAGAAAAAACAATTTATAGAATAGCTCCAGATGAATTTGAATCACGTCTTGGAATAGAGGTAAAAGAAACTCCAAACAAAGATTGTATTTGGTATGTAGATAATGCAGGAAAAGTTTATCTAGTATTTGATTTCATGAAAAACGTACCAAATTATTTAAAAGAGAGTGATACAACACTAAATAAATCAGTTAAAAATTTTGTAATTGTTTTAGATAGTGCACTTGAATCATCTATAATTGAAAATATTGAAATATCTAAAACAGAAGATACAGTAGGCGTTGGAGAGGATAAGAATATAACTCTTGATCTATCTAAAGTAGAAGGACTTTCATATTCAAAATGGGTAATAAATGAATCAAAAGAAAAAATTGGCGTGGATGATGAGTCAAAATATCCAAATACTGTAGAGGAAAATAGTGCAGCAATTTCTCTTAAAAGTATAACGAATCCAGGAACATATTATTTACATGTTTTAGTTTGTACAAATGATATGAAAGTTGAAAAGATCTCATCTGCAATAGTAGTAGAGAAAAAAGCTGACGTGTGGGATGGAAGTATTGCAGAAGGATTTGCAAGTGGAGATGGTACAGAGGCTAATCCATATATAATAGAAACCGCAAAAGAATTTAGATATCTTGCTACTAATAATAATGGATCATATTATAAAATAGAAAATGACATAGATTTAAACAATATAGAATGGATATGTAAGGATTTTAGAGGGTATTTAGATGGAAATCATAAAAAAATATATAATCTATCAATAAATAGCAATGCAGGATCTTGGCAAGGAATATTTGAGAGGGTTTTAAGTGGATATATTAAAAATATAGGTGTTGAATCAGGGAAAATTATAACTACAAGAACAGTTGGAGCTATAACAGGGTATTTAGGTTCTTCGTGTAGTATTGAAAATTGCTATAATAAAGCATCAATAGAAGGTACAGGTATTATTGGTGGAATTGTTGGTGAATGTTATGGGCAAGTATTAAATTGTTACAATATTGGAAATTTATTATCAGAAGGAAGCTATTGCGGTGGAATAGTAGGATCGTCTTACAAGAACATATCAAATTGCTATAATATTGGAAACGTTAGTGCCAAAAAGTACGTTGGTGGAATAGTAGGAAATTCACATTCTAGTATTTTGGTTGAAAATTGTTATAATACTGGTGAGATTAAAATTGGAGAACAAGATAATGGAGCATGTGGTGGTATAGCAGCGCAACCCAATTTAATAAGAAATTGTTATAATGTTGGAAAAGTAATAGGAACTTTAAATAATAATACAGGAGGAATAGCAGGGGTAGTTGGTTGTAAAGCTATAGAGAATTGTTATAATAAAGGAATAGTTGAATCACAAAATGAAAAAAAGACTGGGGCCATTGCGGGTAAATTTGGGACTACTAATTATAGTGGATGGTCAATTAAAGATAATTATTATATAAAAGGAAGTTATTTGAAGGGGTTTGGCTCAATAGATAAAACAAGTGAAAATACATATGCAAATGAAATTGAAATTATGCCAAAAACAATAATTGAAGTAGTAAATGGGGATAACGCATTTAAAGAGGATACAAAAAACGTAAACAATGGTTACCCAATACTTAGTTGGCAGTAAAATAATAAAATCAAAAAAATGCAGTCTTTTTAGATTGCATTTTTTACTAAAAAATACAAAATTTATTGCTATACAAATGTAGACTTTTATAATTTTGTGTTGTATAATATTTTTGTAGAGTATTGACGAAAGTGGGAATGTATAGTGCAAAGAATTCAGCTAGAAGAAGATGAAAAGATAACAAGAAAAGAATATTTAAAGAGGAAAAAAAAGCAATCAAAAAGAATAAGAAAAAAAAGTAAGATAACTTATATTTTAACACTCTTTTTTATAGTATTAGTTTTATATATAGTATTTCAAATTGTTATATATAGAAGAAAAAATAATTTTTCATATTTAGCTGATGATAGCGTAAACAGTCAAGCCCTTTATAATGTTTATTATGTTACGGAAGGATATTCGTATAATCCTAAATATTCCCTAAACTCTATATATTCGAATGGATTTAATGAAAGTACTGTTTCATATGAACTTGGGTTTTACAATATAAGAATTACTCCAGAATATGTAATAGGGATGAAGGATGGAAAGCTTTTTTCTTGTAGTAAAAATGAAAAAGATGTAGTTCAACTTTATGACCAAGATATAAAAAACTTTACTATATATGGAAATGAAGTATATATGATACTAGCTGATAATAGTAAATTATATAAATATGATTTACAAACTAAGGAAAATAAATATTTAAATATAGATAATGTAATAGAAGTTTTAGCAGATGAAAATAACATTTTTGTGGCAAAGGACGAAAAGATAAAAAAACAACTTTATAAGCTTGATAAGCAAGGAGATAATATATCTAAAATTGCGCCTGATGCTAATGTGTCTTATGTAATTGAGTCAAAAGATAAATTATATTTTGTAAATAAAGCAGATTCAAATAAAATATATTCTATTAATAAAGATGGAAGTGATTGTAAAAAGCTTGCGGATATTTGTAGCGCTAGTGATAGAGGTGTTATGAGAGGGGTAGATGGGTCAAAGTATATGTATGTGTACAATGACTATTTATACTATGTTAATTCCTCTGATAATGATAATTTATGGAAATATAATTTAAATACTGGTGAAAATGTAAAAGAAATAGCTATGCAAATAGAAATACTTCAAGATGTAAATGAAACTGTATTTTATAAAATAAAAAATGAGAGAGGCGTTTACCTTTACAATACCAATACAAAATTTATGTCTGAAATTACAAAAAGAAAAGTAAAAGAATTTGCAATAGATACATATACTAAAGTATTTATGGATACAACTAAAAACAATAAAATAAATAAAAATTAAAAACTGAAAGTGGAAGCTTTAATTAGCCTCACTTTCAGTCTTTTCATTATTTACAATGTCTTTTATTTCCAATAATTTTGATACAGTTACAAATGTATAACAGTTATCTTTTAGAGTGTCAACTAGTCTTAGTGCAGCATCAACACTAGTCTTGTATGTGTCATGCATAAGAATTATTTGATTTCCTTTTACTCTTTTTAAAACATAATCATATACTTTATTAGTATTTCTAAATTTCCAATCATAGGAGTCAATGTCCCACAAAACAGATGTTAAATTACAACTTGAAATTACACCTTCAACCCTTTTTGATGTAGAACCATAAGGAACTCTAATAAGTTTTATATTTGTATCAGTTTCAGATAAGATGGCGAGTTTTGTACTATCTATTTGTTCTTTAATTTCTTCATCTTTTAGTCTTGTAAATAATTTATGTACAAAGCTATGTATTCCTATCTCACAATTTGCGTTTTTTTCTTTTTCTAAAGAACTCCCATATTTTACTACATTATCACCTATTATAAAAAATGTCGCAGGAACATTCCTTTCAGATAGTGCATAAACTAAGAAATCTGTATACTTACTCGGGCCATCATCAAATGTTAAAGCCATAAGTTTTTTTGATTTATATTGTTCTATTAAAAAATCATCATAATTTTTATTATCTATATCGTAACATTCTTCTTTGCATTTTGGAGAGTCTTCTATAGAGGCATTTGAATTAGATTTTAAAAATATAAAAAGTCCTAAAAAAAGTAGTAAAATTATGATAAAAATTATAAAAAATAATATTATTTTTTTATTATGAATACAAACTATCTTCATTTTTTTCTCCTTGATTAATATTAAATTATATGCGCTACTTAAAAAAATAACGTTAAATTTATATTAAATAATTACAAAAATATCAAAGTTAGGGCTATTGTATAAATGAGCTTACTTTGATATAATTTAAAGCGGTGTTTAGATATGAATATTTTTTTTATTAGACATGCGGAACAATTAAAAATTGATGGTAAAAAGAAAACTAAGCAAAAAAGTCAAATCCAAAACGAAAAAGTTGTACTGTCAATTGAAGGAGAGAGGCAAGCATATAAAATGAGCAATATAGAAGAATTAAAAAATATTGACTCTCTTTTTTGCAGTAACTATGTGAGAGCAATTTCTACCGCAAAGTATATATGCAGTAGAAATAATATAAAGCTAAATATTGATGAAAGATTAAATGAAAGAAAGATACGGTTCTTTAAGTAAATTAAAGTTATTAGGAGAAAAAATGAAGCTACCATTTACGAAAGAACAACTAATTGATAAAAAACTTAAAAATTATGGTGGAGAATCAAGAGAAGAAGTAGTAAAAAGAATGAATGAAATTTTTAACGAGATAGTTATAGGGCATAATGAGAATAAAAATATAGCTTTTGTTAGTCATGGTGCCAGTATTAAATTTTTCTTAAGTCAATATTGCAATCTAAATGATGATATTGAATTAGTATACAATGGTAAAATTGTAAAAGTAAGCTCACCAGGTGTAATAAAATTAGAAGTTATAGATGGAAAAGTTAAGAGTATAGAACAAATTTATTAGAAAAGTAAAACATGAAATTTTATGGTATGACATATTTTTCATGTTTTTTTATTTTTCTTTCTTTTTACTGTTTTTAAATAGTATAATCAATTGACTTAAAATGTATGTTCTGATATAATATTTTAGTGAAAAAGGAAGTGTTTTTTTGTTGGAAAATAGGATTATTTCTCCTGAATTTGGATTCTCTTCAGAAGAGGAAAAAATTCAAGAAATTAATTTGAGACCTAAAGCTATTGATGAGTATATAGGTCAAGAAAAAGTAAAAGAAAATCTAAAAGTTTATATACAAGCAGCTAAAAAAAGAGGAGAGGCTCTAGATCATGTGTTACTTTATGGACCTCCTGGACTTGGTAAGACAACACTTGCAATGATAATAGCAAATGAAATGGAGAGTAATATAAAAGTAACGTCAGGACCAGCAATAGAAAAGGCTGGAGATCTTGCTGCAATACTAACTAATTTAAAAGAAAACGATGTGCTATTTATAGATGAAATACATAGATTAAACAAAAATGTTGAAGAAATACTATATCCAGCGCTTGAAGACTTTAGTCTAGATATTATTATTGGAAAGGGACCTACAGCAAAATCTATAAGACTTGACTTACCACATTTTACATTAGTTGGTGCTACAACAAAAGCAGGAAGCCTTTCAGCACCACTTAGAGATAGATTTGGAATAATAAGCAAACTTGAACTTTATAGTGCAGAAAACCTAGCATCCATAATAAAAAGAAGTGCTAAAATACTAAATATTGAAATTGACGATGAGGCAGCTCTAGAGATAGGTTCAAGATGTCGTGGTACACCTAGAATTGCAAATAGGCTTTTAAAAAGAGTAAGAGATTTTGCAGAATTTGAGGGTAAAACCAAAATAAATTATACGATTGCAAATGAAGCTTTAAATAAACTAGAAATAGATGAAATCGGTCTAGATAGGGTAGATAGGGAAATGCTTCTTGGAATTATAAATGGTTTTAATGGTGGTCCAGTTGGACTTGATACACTTGCAGCTTTGATTGGTGAAGACAAAGATACAATAGAGGATGTATATGAACCATATCTTATGCAAATAGGATTTTTATCAAGAACTCCAAGAGGAAGGATAGTAAGTTCCCTCGCATATAATCATTTAAATATAGAGGAGAGGAAAAAGTGAGAAAGTTATTAATGCATGCTTGCTGTGGACCTTGCTTTGCATATGTACAAAAAGATTTGGAAGAAAATGGGATATTAAATGAAAATGGTGAATATGAAAAGGTGGATTATACTGCATTTTTTTATAATCCTAACATTCATCCACTTACAGAATTTAAAAAAAGAAAAGAGGCTTTTGAGGAGCTTTGTAATATAAAAAAATGTAAATATATAATAAGTGATGATTATGATATTAGTGGATTTGTAAAAGATGTAGAACTTAGAGTAAAACAAAATAAGGAATTTAGTAGAAGGTGTGAATATTGCTATTATAGAAGATTAAAAAAAGTATTTGAATATGCAAAGGAAAATGGATTTGATATGGTTTCTACTACCCTTACAATTAGTCCATATCAAGATCATATATCAATATCAAAAACTCTAAAAAGACTAGAGAAAGAATATGGAATTTCTGGAATATATGTTGACTATAGACCGCATTATTTAGAAGGACAAGAAATAGCAAAAAGTACTGGAATTTACATGCAAAAATATTGTGGCTGTATATTTTCACTTGATGAAAAAGAGATGAAAATTAATTTTAAAAATACCAATATGACAAATTTTTATACTCTACCAAAAAAGAAAAGGGTTGAAATAAAAAGAATTGAAAATAAAAAAGAGTATATGGAATTCTTTTTAGAGGCTGATCCTTCGGAGAATATGGTGCTAAGTTATTTGGAAGACTCTGATGTATATGGTTTAATGTTAGACGGAAATATACTTTCTATTGCTGTGATTTATCATATTGATTATAAAACACTTGAACTTAAAAACTTGGTTACAAAAGAAGAATACAGAAATAAAGGTTACGCTAAAATGCTGTTAAAATCACTATGTGGAAATTATAAACAAAAATATGACAAGATGTTAGTTGGAACGACTGAAAATAATATTCCCTTCTATGTTAAACAAGGATTTGACAAGTATGAAAAAACAATAAAAAACTTTTTTATTGATAATTATAAAGAAGAAATAAAAGATGGAAATTTAACTTGTACTGATTTAATATATTATTCAAAGAATTTAAAGATAAATAATAGTAAAAAATAGTAATTTGCAGGTGATAAAATGAAATTAATTAAATTAAGAGATGAAGATATTAATAAGTTTAAAAAATATATGCGAGAATCATTTCAGTATGGGTATGAATCAGTTTATGGTAAAGATAAATCACAAGTATTACCAGAAAAAGATATAGATAAATCTTTAAATAATCCCCAGTGTCATTCTTACGAAATGATAGATGATAATAATGAAATTATTGGTGGTGCTATTGTTGGAATAAATGAAAACAATATTAATCATTTAGATTTCTTATTTGTTAGAGTTGGCGTTCAAAGTAAAGGAATTGGTCAAGCAATATGGAAAAAAATTGAAAAATTATATCCTGAAACTGAAGTATGGAAGACATGTGCCCCATATTTTGATAAAAGAAATATTCACTTTAATGAAAAGCATCCTGATCCAAATATGTAAGAAGATATATATGAAGAAGATGATGGAATGTTTGAATTTGAAAAAGAAATGAACAAATAGTAAATTTATGGAGGTAATAATAATGAGAAAAATATTATATTTTTTACCGTTTGTATTAGGGTGTATTTTATATATTTTTTTAGGTATAGCATCTTCCTTTGATTCAATACATTTTTTGGCATGGATAGCTTTAGTAATTTTATTTATTGCAGCATTACTTATGAAAAATAATAAATGGTGGGGTTGTATTTTAGGAATAGCAGTAGGAATATTATTAATATATATGGGAACTCAAGAAACAGGGCAAATTATAAAAGAAACACCATTTGGAATCATAATGTGCATTTATTATATTGTATGTGCTATTCTATCATATAAAAAAAGTAATACAAAAGAATAGTAAGTTATTTATTGTAAAAGCAAACGACAACTTACAATTTAAGGATATAATGTGCATTAATTAACATACGGTTATCATTAAAATTAGGGAAGGTGTTATTTTGAAAAAATATAAAAAGAATAATTTAGGGAAAAGAAGAATACTAAAATTTATAATGTTGTTATCAGCAATTGTTCTGATTTTAGGAATAACTTTATTCATATATATA
>ENA-OOXJ01000416-OOXJ01000416.1-human-gut-metagenome-genome-assembly--contig:-NODE-416-length-36848-cov-2.905335_pt1 | contig 36848 bp, 14 predicted proteins | sample MGYA00241587_ERZ501343 | MGnify/ENA primary metagenome ERZ501343 (study PRJEB25962, sample SAMEA2042918) | human gut metagenome | biome: human gut; feature: human-associated habitat; material: faeces... | reverse complement strand
GATTGAAACAAGACATTTTCATAAATCAGTCCTTTAGGCTCTAAATCCAAATCATAGCAAGATGACATGGCAACACCTAATGTTGTTGCTAGAAAAATATATTTAAGTGTTTTCATATTACATCAGAATTTAATTGTTGCACCAATATTAAACGTACGATTCACGGGATAATTATAATACAAAATACCACTATCACGATTATTATTGGCTCCACCTTGTCTACCAGGACGTTCTGGATCAATATTGTCCAAGCCAGTAAATGTCAAAAGGTTATAAGCATTTACATAAACACGCAAATTTTTAATACCAACCTTAGTTATCCACACTTTAGGTAAAGTATACCCTATCTCCAACGTCTTTAAACGTATATATGATGTGTTTTGAATTCCCGTAGTTCCTGTATTAAAACTATGCCCTGTAGCAGGATAAAGTCCCTCTACCCATTGTGTATTCGGATTCCAAGGATCATCATTTACATTTACCGTATGCCAACGATCTTTATAGATATCCAAAGCTGCTCCACCGTTAAAAGGGCCAACCTCTGTGAACACCTCATCATAAGAGTTATATACTCCTGCAGCGCCTTGCCAATTCATTGACAAATCAATCCCTTTCCATGCCGCACCTAAAACAATTCCATAATTAAATACTGGCAAATTAAAACTTGCAACAGGATGTCTATCATTATCATTCACAATTCCATCACCATTCCAATCTATATACCAATAATCTCCAGGTAAGGTACCCTGTCCATAATTAGCACCTGTAGTATTATGATATCGAATATCATTATAATTTGTAAAGCGTCCACCTTCTTCATAAGCAAACCAAATATCTTTATTACGCCCTGAGACGTCATTACGGTACCAATTTTCCATAGAATTCCCCGCCTGACTATCATTATAATTTACCCAACGATTTTTCGTCGCTGAAATCTGCCCATTTACCCAATATGTAATTCCAGCCACTTGATTACGATGTCCTAAACTTATTTCCCAACCGAAAGTTTCGTCACTATTCATATTCTCTTGCGGCAAAGAAGCACCAACAGTTCCTGGTATAACAACTGAAGAAGTTGCCAACAAGCCATTACGTTTTCGTTTAAATAACTCAAATGTACCACTCAATTTCTGATTCCACAAATCAAAATCAAGCCCTAAATTATAAGTTTTTGCGGTATACCAAGTCAAATTAGGATTGGGAATAGCTGTAGCAGTAACACCCGCCATATAAGTTCCATTATAAAAATATCCTACATTATCTTTTGCTATGTTATAAGCAATTACAGTTTGAGGATAAGTACCAGCCCCTGCATCATCACCCATTTCGCCATAAGATGCACGGAGTTTTAAATTACTCAGAAAAGGAATCCAATCTTTAATAAAAGCCTCTTCACTAATTCTCCAACCTACAGATATTGCAGGGAAAAATCCCCAACGGGATCCATTAGGGAAACTAGAAGATCCATCATAACGAAAAGAGAAGTCTGCCATGTAACGGCCTTTATAATCATAATTCACTCTACCCACAAGTGCCTGACGTACCTTATCACCAGCACTCGTCATAGAACCAACTTGTTCTTCATCCTCTCCATATATTAAATAATCACCATCCATTAACATAACACGTTGAGCATAAAAATTATCCCAATTTTCATACTGTTCTTCAAAAAGCAACATACCACTTACATTATGATCACCAAACTTATTAGCGTAATTTAACGACAACTGCATCACTGTTCCATATTTAGGATCCGTACTACGCTTTAAATAAGAATCGTTATTGCGTACAAATGATTCCAATTCACCATCAACACCTTTATTATATAAATTATATGTACGTTTATATTCTGTATTATTTGTTGTGTAATAATCATAACTATAAAAAGCACGTGCATTTAGCCCTTTCACTCCAGGAATATCATATGTAAGTGCCAATGATCCGTTAAAATTAACTCGTTTCTCTCTTCGGTATCCTGTAAAACGACTATCTGTTGAAGCAACAGGATTCTCGCTTTCCAACATTTGATCATCATAAGCCGGCAATTCATGATCACCATCAATCCATGCTTGAGAGGTAGGCCGATATGTCCATGCCTTTTTATATACAGACCATATATCAGTAAACGGTTGGTTCTTTTCATCCATATAACCACTGAGTTGAACTGTAGCTCTAAGACGATTAGTAATATTAGCATCAACATTACTACGAAAATTCCATCTATCGTAATTCAAAGAACCGCTTTTATATGACCCTTCTTGCTTTAAATAGCCCAAATTAAAAAAATATTTTACTTTCTCTGATCCGCCATCTACACTAACATTATATTGTTCTTGCGGCACATTATTATCAAATAACTCATCAGTCCAATTAGTACCTTGTTTTCTACCGGTACTATATTCCATCATTTCCTCCCATGTATATTGTGGAGTTGTACGCAATGGGTAGTTTCCATCAAAACTGTTATATCGTTTTTCGTTCATAAGTAACATATGATCTACAGCACTTGCTGTTTGTGGCACATAAAGAAATTGCTGCCAACCATAATTTGCAGAAAACGTAATATCAAATTTACCCTCAGCAGAATCACCATGTTTTGTAGTAACTAATATAACACCATTCGCTGCACGAATACCATAAATAGCAGCAGAAGCATCTTTCAAAACAGATACATTTTCTATTTCATTTGCATCCATACGAGAAAAATATGCTTTATCACGAGGGATTCCATCAACAACAATTAAAGGTTCACCCATACCACGAATGTCAATAGCATTATCAAACTCTCCTGGTTGGGAACTTCTTTGGGAAATACGTACTCCTGGTATTTTTCCAGAAAGCATATTCACAACATTTTCATTCTTAGTAACAGCTATCTCTTTACTATTCACAGAAGAAACAGCTCCTGTTAATGTTGCCTTTTTTTGAGTTCCATATCCTACGACAACCACTTCATCCAATGTTTGATTATCTTCCTGCAATATAATCTTTAGATCTGTTTTATTTGCTGTAACAATCGCATCCTTATAACCTATAAAAGAAATTACCAGTTTCTGTTTAACATCTACTATAATTTCAAATTCACCATTAATATTGGTAATAACTCCACGGTTAGTACCATCGACTCGTACATTTGCCCCAATAACGCTTTCTCCAGTCTGATCAACTACAAGGCCACGAACAACACGATTATTTTGTGCAGCCAATGGAGAGAGCAGCAATAAATTGAAAAGTGTAAATAGCATTAATGATAATGAGAAAAATACACTTTTCGTGTTAATAAATATAGTATTCTTCATGTTATTCTCTTAAAAGGATTACCAAGGAGGCCTCTACTAATTAAAATAACAGTTAGAGACCTCCTATATATTCAAAAATTTATTCTTCAACTAAAACCGGATTATCAACAACTCCTTCAGCACAATCACGTCGGTTTATCCAAAGGAAACATAAGCAACCATCGCTAATATCTCTTGATCCATATGCATATTCAAAACGAACACCATATCCAACACGCAAAGCCCACCCTTTATAAGCTTCAGTAGTTTCAAAGAAACCATCTTCCGTTACAAACAATCCATTAGCCTTCATCGTAGATCCATTCAAACCATCAAAACCACCAAGAATTTCGCCATTACATTCCGCACCTGCAAATACCTTCTTTTCATCTTCACTCATTGCCCAACTACGACGTTGAGAAGAAGCTATTGAAGTTTGTCTGTTATAATATACGACCTTTCCTTGCAATTGTTTTCCTAAGTCACCAACGACCAAAGTTGCACCATCACTGTATACTAGATTTTCGCCATCTATTTCAGCCGCATAACCACTAAACGCTTCAACAACTTTCGCTCCATTATCACCATGCTTTAACGACAGCTTATTATTGGCAATAATATCATAAAGATTTAATTTATTTGCTCCTGGTTGAACAATAATTGGAGCACCTTCAGATCCGTCAACTGTAGCTTCCCCATATTCAACATGAGGTTCGCCTAACCCCTTCAAAGAACCCTTAAAAACATCATCACTAATTGAAGCTAAAGGATCTACAATCTTCACATAAATCTTTGCTTTTACTACATCATCAGCAACAACATTAACCAAAAATCCAGACTGTCCATCTTCTTTATTAAAACTTGTACCGGGTCTTTCACTAAATGCCCAAGATCCGTCAGCTTTTAAACTAGCATTTAAAAGCCCCCATTTATTTTGCGCATCACCTTCGGGCTGTTTATTTTGTGCTGCAATTCTAAATTGTGCATTTTCAGGAAGTTCATCGAACAAATCTTTAAAATTTGTTATAGATGTAAGCAAATCTTTGCCGTCTACTGTAATTTCACAAAATCCATCAGCCAATTCTATTGGATTATATGCAGCCTTAATAGTATACCCACCTATTTCTTCCGATTTAAATGAAAAATCATTGCTAATTTTTACATTAAAATAATTAGAGCCTATTACTGTTCCACCTATATTCATTTGGAGAGATACAGCATAAGTCTTACCAGCTTCTACTCCTAAAGCCTTAATAGGGACAATAATATAATCACCTTCAATTCTAGCATCCCCTCTTACTCCAAATTCTTCTCCATCAGCAGCTCGCGTTTTCAATTCATGAGATTCAGCAATGGAAAACTGAGCTCCAGCCAAATCATTTAGTGCGGGTCTAGCCAAAAACCTCACTTCAACAGGTTCATTCCCAATTTCCACCATAGCATCCACATACTCTGGCACGTAAACTAACGAACTAACTTTTGATCCTAGTGGAAGTCTGTATTCTTCATTATCAACTATTATAATAGCTTCCGTATCCGTTACTGTAACAGAAATGTTAGATCCCCCACCTACTGCAGGAGAAATAATTATGGGATCTCCACCACCACTTAACTTTATTGTCCATGTCCCATCTTCCGATTTCACCACCTCAGTTATACTTTGACCTGTCATCAATGCTTTACTCAACTGACTTTTAAGGTCATCAATTGCAACTTCAATCACTGACACTCTTGACTTCAATTCATCAATGTCATCATTATTACACGAAACTAAAAAACCAGTAGAACAAAATACTGTTCCAAGCAAAAGTGCATTAAAATAATGTTTCTTCATAATATAAATTTAATTTGAGTTTATAAATAAAATGTAAACTTACTATCTAGTTAAAATAAGGCATCCAAACGATTTCCACTCAATCATCACTGCAAATAAAAGAAACGGATGTTAATACATGAATTAAAAAGATATTAATAGAAATCTTCTATTCAAATTTTATTTTATCATATTATTCAAAATTAAAAGCTAGATTAAAATCACATTAACATACTTCCCATAAATAGCATTTACAAATTTGTTATCTTTTTCAAAATCAATTTTGTGCTTATATCTCTATTAATTATTAACAAGAGAAAATATCAGTTTCATCATTTATGTAGAAGTACAATCTGCCCACTAGATGGTAAGTACAATAATCATTTCCCAGATAAATCCACCACTTTCATTTTACCATTATAAGACACACGCACAGTACAAGATTCATTATCCAATCCTAAACCTTTCCGGCCATCAACCAAAACAATTCGAAAACAACGCTGTTCCAACATGCCAGTATAACTACCGTAACGCGGATGAAACGTAAGACATTTCTTCTGATTGTCCCAAGTCATACGGATAGTAGAATAACACCCTTTTTCATAGTTATAATTATCGCCTTCGTCTTCATAAAGCACAAACTCTCCATTCGCTCCCGGATAAATTCGTATCTGCAAATCATCCCAAGAAGATTCTAAGGCATACTGCACTGTAGGGCCTACCGGCAATATAGTTCCCTCTTTTACATAAATCGGAATAATGTCCATAGGAACCTCACGTTGCAATTCCGTTCCTCCATCCTGCAATTCTCCTGTCCAAAAATCGACCCAACCACTCCCAGCAGGCAAATAAAGAGAACGGTTCGTTCCTTTTTCAATCACAGGAGCCACCAAAATAGAATGACCAAAAAGATACTCGTCACTAATATTGGCCACCCGCTTATCTTCCACAAAATCCGCAAACAATGGGCGCATCAAACTACCACCTTTCGAAGTTATGTCCCATGCGGCAGAGTAAATATAAGGCAATAGACGATAACGTAAATTAATGGCCTTCTCTTGAGCATCAAAAGCCCAATCTCCACGGTCTCCAAACAAAAATATTTCACGAGGAGTGTTAGTGCCGTGCGAACGCATCATTCCCGTAAATACAGCAAACTGCATCCAACGTACATATAACTCATGGAAAGCCTTGTTTTTCACACCACCGGGAAATTTCTGTCCAGCAAAAAAACCACCTATGTCCGAATTCCAGTAGGGCAGGCCAGTCAGCGAGCTATTCAATGCAGCCGGAATCTGCTTACGCAACACCTCCCAGTCGGATACAACATCACCTGACCAGATTTGTGCAGCATAACGCTGTTGCCCAATAAAAGCAGAACGAGTCAAAATACACACCCTTTTATTTGTAGATGATGCACGCTGATGTTCATATACACCACCCACACTGACTAACGGGAAAGCATTACGTACCTGAAGGTATGTCCCCATACCTGTCTGATAGTCATAATCTTCCTCTTTCACCGAAGTATGTTCGGGCTCAGTAGCATCCAGCCACCAAGCATCCATACCAATATCAAACAGGTTCCGTTTCAAATTATCCCAATAAATATTACGAGCTTCCGAATCGTAAGTATTATAAACCCTAACTCCATTATTTTGAGGAAAAGTTTCAAACCCCATCAGCTTACCTTGCTTTGCTAATTCCGCATAAATACACGTTTTAGGGCCAAAAGAAGGCCATACAGAAATCATGGCATGAGCATTCATATCGTGCACCTGCCGCAACATCTCACGAGGATCAGGAAATTTAGGATTAAGGAATTCCACTGCATTCCATTGCTGATCAGATTCCCCCCAATAACGCCAGTCTTGAACAATGCCATCCAAAGGAATCTTTAAATCCCTGTACTTACGAACAACACCTACCAGCTCATCTTGACTGGTATAACGCTCACGAGACTGCCAGAATCCAAAGTTCCACAACGGATACATAGGTGCTCGTCCCGTCAGTTGGTGGATGCCGGTAACCACCTTATCGACACAGCCACCGTACACAAAGTAATAATCGCACAAATCGCCGACAGCCGATTCAAAGCGCATGCCTTGTTCATTGTCTGTAAAAGAAGTAGGAGAATAGTTATCCCAAAACAAAGCATACCCTTTAATAGAATGAATCAAGGGAATACCAATTTCCATATTAACATGTTGCAAAAAAAACGTCTGTCCACGTTGATTCATGTGTCCCTGCTGGTGCTGTCCCAAGCCATAAATGGCTTCTTCTTTGTCCAGCAAGAAACTCTGCGACACTTTATAAGCTTTATTCCCCGCATCGTCAATAGGAACAAACAATGAGGAAGAAGGTTTTTCTTTTAGCAACACCTGCTTGTTTTTATCATAAAAAAGAATTTGTTCCAAATCCTTGTCCAAGCGAACTTGCAAATCGGAAGTTAATAACCGTATCCAGCCGCCTTTCTCTTCACACTGATACTCCACCGGTTCCGGACGCATAACCACGGAGAACGAATGCGTAACAGGAGCCGATTCTGATGGGAATCTTTTCACCCGTATGATAGAAGGAGAAAAAACTTCCAGTTCCACACAAATTTTCCCGTTATCAACACGCACACCATAATCCGTGCGCTCTACCGTTTGCCCCCATACAGAAGCAAACGACAAGCATAAGCAAAACAGGAATAAAATCCGCTTAATCATAACTATATCTTCGTAATTTATAAATGTTATACAGCCAACATTCCATATACATCGCCTCATTACAACGAAAGTACCTTATATTTAGTAGTAAACACTACCGAAGAAGCGCCGTCTTTGGACACGCTGAAAGGTATCAGCTTTACTTCGCCAGGAGCCAACTCATAATGCACCTCATCACCGGCTTTCTTTCCGTCAACATACATATCGACTTTTCCCGTATCCATCAACGTGCCGTCGTTTTTGACAGAAACCCAAATCGTCTTCCGATTATCTATCAAGTTTTCTTCCACCTTGGACAAGGAAAGGGTGAAGTCGGCGGCAAATTCACGCGTATAATCAAGCATACCGAAAACGCCAGTAGTAGCATCCTCATAACCCACGCTGTCTTTGATGCGGTCTTTAGCCACATACTGGGGACTGACGCCTCCCACCAAAATCTTAAACTCGCCTTTCTCCACAACTCTATCCATCCTTTCGTTCAGCAAAGAGAATTCATACGGAGTCAGTTCAAACGACACTGTTTGAGACTCACCAGGATTCAAATGAATGCGCGTAAAATCTTTCAGTTCCATTACACGAGTCTTCACGCTGGCATACATATCTGTGACATACAACTGCACAACCTCATCTCCTTCACGTTTCCCCACATTCTTTACTGTAGCCTGTACTGTTACATTACCATTATCTTTTTCTTCTATTTGCAGATCTGAATATTCAAAAGATGTATAGCTCAAACCATATCCGAAACGGTAAAGAGGATAAAATTCCATGTCAGAATATTCATAACGACGTCCGGAAGTCTTAAAGTTATAGTAAAGTGGCAACTGTCCCACATGGCGAGGAAATGTCATGGGTAAACGTCCGGCAGGGTTATACTCTCCGAACAAGACATCTGCTGTGGCAGGTCCACCCTCCTGGCCTGGTAACCAATTCACTAAAATGGCTTTGCATATACTCTGTGCTTCTGTCAGATTATAAGGCCGCCCGATTTGCAACACCAAGATCACCGGTTTACCTGTAGCACACACAGCCTCCAGCAATTCCGGCTGCTTGCCCGGCAATACCAAAGTTGCATAGTCATTGTTCTCTCCAGAAGTCTTGTAGACATTAGTCGTAGACTCACTAGTGGAACAGTCGCCCAACACCAGCACGACAACATCTGCCTGCGAAGCAGCCTTGACCGCTTGCGGAATGCCTGTACCATCGTTTCCTGTAAACTCGCACCCTTTCTCATAAACCACCTTTGACTGATTTCCCACTGCTTGTCTGATACCGGTCAATACAGACTTCAGTTGACCGGGCTGAAGTTTAGGAGTATAGTCACCCGGTTGGAGGTCATCTGCTCCGGGCCCCAACACAGCAATAGTGCCCACTCCTTTTGACAAGGGCAACATATTTTCCTTATTCTCCAACAGGACAATAGACTCACACGCAGCCTGACGAGCCAAAGCTTTATGATCGTCTGAATTCCATCCCGGATAAATCCGATTCCAGTCCAACGGGTTGTTCGGTTCTTTCTCGAACAACTCATTACGGAACATCATACGCAGCATGGAACGACACACATTATCCAAATTCTTCATATCAATACGACCATCCTTGGCTGCCTGTATCACTTCCTTGTCATTATAAGTATCTCCACAATTAGTGGCTATGCCGGCGGCCAATGCTTGATTAGCAGCCTCCACCTTATCTTTAGCGGTGTAATGCTTACGGGCAGTAAGGTTACCGATAGCACCACAGTCACTTACAATAAAGCCATTGAATCCCCATTCCTCACGCAGAATGTTCTGCAACAGTTCTTTACTTTTAGCCACCGGCACTCCGGCATAATCCGAATATGCCATCATTATGGACTGACAATCATACTTGCGGATAACATGGCGGAAAGGCACCAAATGCACCTCACGCATCTCACGTTCAGACAAACCTATATCATGAGAATCACGTCCTCCCAAAGGTGCGCCGTGTCCGCCGAAATGCTTCGGAGTAGTAAACAGTCCTTTCGACTGATACCCCTTAATCCAAGCACCTCCGATTTCTGACACCAAAACAGGATCTTCACCATAAGTTTCCTCACAACGCCCCCAACGTGCATCCTGAGCCACATCTAATACAGGCGACCATGCCTGCATAGTTCCCGCAGCTAATGTTTCATCACCAATGCACATAGCCACAGCTTCGGTCAATTCTTTATTCCAAGTGGCGCCCATTCCCAAAGCCTGTGGAAAGATAGTAGCTCCACTACCGTAAGAAAATCCGTGTACCGCTTCTACTTTAGTAATAGGAGGCACATATAGATGAGGAATACCAGGAATTCCCCATCCCTCCCGTATAAGTTCCATTTTGTCTTCAGGGCTCATTATCGCCAACAGACTTTCTACTCGTTCTCCCACCGGTAAACTAGGATCCATATAGGGAAGAGATGTCTTTCCCCCCTTGCGGTCAGTTAGCTTCTTCTCGGTCAAAAGCACGGTAACTTCATTCAAGATAAAAGACTTCGTCAGCTGTCCACCCTTGAAAGCTAACCGAACATGAGCACCATATTTCGGAGCAAATATCAACTCCAAATTTCCCCCTACAGCCTTTACTTCATAAGGTACGGGAGTTCCCCAATTCATGGGATCATAAGTTACAAACACCTCCATCCACTGTTGCAGTCTTTTCTTTGACACACTTCTCGTCTGAAAAGTAATACCACACACGTCTCCTGGTGTCTGAAGAGTAAACATCAACCATTGGTTTTTCTGCAAGTGATCACTGTCCATCGACCAAAAGCTTTTAAGATCCTGATCAAAAGCCAATACAGCTTTATCCTGGTTGACTGATGCCGACACAGACAAGATATCAGTAGAGTTCTGCGCCATAGTCAAAGAACCAACAAAAATACTTATCCACAAAAGAATTTGCTTTTTTGAAATCATAATTACTAAATCTTGATTATTAAACACAAAAATAAGATGATAATATTAACAAAATCATAAAATAAACATTAATGTGAAGCTAGAAAGCTACTAATAAATAAGGAAAATCTTATTTTGATAAAGATTGTAGCCTACCTTTCACCTGTTTATATATAAACGATTTTATTGATCAGTTTAGTGAAAGTAAGAAAGTAAACAAAAGAATTACATCAAATCATTGCTCGAAATACTCAAAAGCATTACCTTTGTTCACAACAATGCAAATCTTAATACATACAAAATGAAAAGGACAATCTTTCTCATAATACTATTTTTTATCTTATATCAATATATACATGCACAGCATCCTGATTATGGATTACATATACAAACCTATCCTCTTTCTAAGTCAGCTTTTACCAGCATGGCATTAAATAATGGAGAACCAATAGAAATAAAAGGGAAAGAGATAACTCTTAATTTCAGTCTACAAAACAGAAAAGATAATGTTTTTGGCACCGTATTTCGTATCATTACCGACAACAATCAAAACATTGACTTAATGTACAGCGTCAGCCAAAATGATAAACGTTTTCCAATCTTGGTTACTAAAGATGTAGTCCATCCAATACAAAAAGAAATAAAATGTAACCAATGGATCTCTGTAAATTTAACTATTTCTCCACAAGACGGCCATATCAACCTAAACTATGACAGTGTTCAACTCAATATAATCCATAAACCTTTAGTAAAAGCTCAATCCATACGTATAGCTTTTGGTCAATGTCCATTTAATGGATATGCAGTAGGTGATGTAGCTTCAGTAAATATAAAAGACATTTTCTTTAAACAGGGAATAGACACCATATACTATTGGAAAATGGCTAAACATAATAGAGATATATGCTATGATGAAATAAATCATTCACCAGCCGTAGGTAAAAATCCACGTTGGATAATAGATAAATATATCACATGGAAAAAAATCTACTCACAAGAATTTTCTACTTCTCCTTCAATCGCGTTTAATTCTGATACTGAAACTTTTTATTTAGCCAATAATAGTCATAAATTATATATATTACATACACATAACCAATCTTTGGATACAATTAATATTAAAGGTGGGGAATTCGTAGCCAACTATCCAAATCAAATGATTTATATACCACAACGTCATGAGTTACTTTCTTACAATTTGGACGAAAATCTTTTTTCTGTATTCAATCCACAAGCTCAAACATGGGAAGGTACAGTAGCTCCTACGCAAGAACATGACTATTGGAACAATACCCTAGTATACAATCCTGCGAGTTCTACTTTAATCAGTTTTGGAGGATATGGCCACTATCATTATAATAATGAAATGCTTATAAGTTATCCCTATGATAAAAAAAATCAAGTACGAATCTATTTAAACGATATACATCCTCGCTATTCTAGCAGTTCTGCCATTGTAGACAGTACCCTATATATTTTTGGAGGTCGTGGCTGTCCTTCTGGCCGTCAAGAACTGTCTCCTCGTAATTATTATGACCTTTACGCAGTAAACTTACTCACACAACAGGTCAACAAATTATGGGATTTTCCTACTTCTCCAACTGGCGCTGACTTCCACCCTAGTGACAACATGATTTATGACAAAAGTAAAAAATGCTTTTACCTCTTTTCCACCCTGCAAGGAGGTATTTTACTAAAATTCAGTATTGATCATCCTAATTTTGAACCGATGTCACTCCCACTTGAGATGAATTTAGAATCCCAATATATATACCATAATTTATACTATTCTCCTATACGACAAAAACTTTATACATGCATTCTACGAGCAGAAGTAAACGGAAAATCAAATGTAGAAATTTACGAATTAGATTTTCCACCTATTGCTGTATCCGCTTTTTTGCAACCAGACTTATCGATTCCTAATAAAAAAAGTAATAACTTACGAATGTGGCTTAGCTTTGTAATAAGCCTCATTACTATCGGAGCTTTATTTCTATATCGCTTAAAAAGAAAAACAAAACAATTACAATCACCCATTATAGCGATTAATGAAACATTAAAACAAGAATTAAAACCAGATTTACAATCAGATATCAAGATAATGGAAGTTACTCATACAGCTCCTGATCAAACATTTCATAATTATGAATGTTCCCAAAGTTGTATCTGTTTTTTTGGAGGTTTTAGAGTATTAGACAAGGCAGGAAACAATGTTACAAACTTATTCACTCCTATTCTCAAGAATCTATTAATACTCCTTATCTTATATACCGGAAAAGATGAAAAAGGTATTGTAAGCCACAAAATGCTTCAATTACTTTGGTCTGATAAATCAGAAAAATCTGCACAAAATAACCGTAATGTATATATCAGTAAATTACGTAATATATTGGAACAAATTGGTGACATTAAAATAATAAACAAAAATAGTTTTTGGACTATACAATTTGGGGAAGAGACCTTTTGTGATTATCTGGAAGCGCTTCGATTGTTCAATAATGTTAGTAATGAAAACAATCTAGAAAGACTTCTCGAACTATTACTCCATGGTGCCATGCTTCCAAATACAGAAGCCGAGTGGATTGATGTGTTCAAAACCGACTTTTCTAACATGACAATTGATTTACTCAGTCAATTATTGAAAGAAGACAGTTTATCAGATACCCTAAAACTAGCAATAGCAGACACACTATTCCAGCATGACTATATCAACGAAGAAGCTTTAAGTGCAAAATGTCGCATCTTATGCCAACAAGGTAAAAAAGGATTGGCAAAACTTGTATTTGATTCATTCTGTAAAGAGTACAGCAACTTATTGGCAGATGAATATCCACATTCTTTGAAAGATATCATTGGAGAAGAAGAAAGTAGCATTTCATAGAATTCAAAAAATATTTTTTAAAATATGATATTGCAAAACTTTCATAAAGAACAGTTTGATTCATAGTTTCTGACAGTTATCGCTACTAAATTTGTGAAACAAAATAAAGAGACTGAATTCCAAGTTCTATCCAAACAATATCTTTAAAATCTTGCCCAAGTTTACGAACATTAACGTATTTTTGGGCAAGTTTGTATATGCACATAACAATTCATCAAAAATCCTGACGGCTTCCTGAATCTAAGATGTATTCGAGGTTATCCCCCTCCTTTATGCAACCAATGTTACAAATGGAATCTGCCTTCGTATCACGGCAAAAGCCCTTGCTATTATTTTGGCTCTTACGGCATTTATTAGAGATGCTTTATGTTTTCCCTCGGCTACTTTTCTTTTATAATATGCCTTCATCTGTGGATCCCAAACGATAGCAGTAACCGCTGCTCGGGTAGGGTATACTTTCACTTCTTTGTTAGCTAATAGAGATGCCTGTGTTTTTCCTCGTATGGAAATACCTGAAGTATGTTCAAATGGGGCAACCACACAATAACAGGCAAATTTCCTTGGGTTATCAAATCTTTAAAAATTATCGGTAACACAGAGCAATACAATGGTATTGATTATACCTATTCCTTTTATGCTTCTTAATAATATATAGTTGGCGTAAAAAAAAACATTAACAGTTATTAATTTCTCCATAGTTTTTTTTCACCTTCAGGATATTCTCTTTTATTGAATCGAGCTGTTCTTCCAAGAAAGAAATGGACACTGCTACATCAGCCAACCTGGATATTTGGAAAAATGTTTCCAATAGTTTTATACTTGATACCTTTTGCTTGACCAAATTATCACGTACAATAATCCATCCTCAATTTCACCAAGTCCCTGTCTGGCAATTTATATAGTTTCAGTTTTCGATAGTGCAATACCGCATAATTTGCAATTCTTTTGGCATCAATACGGTCATTTTTACCTCGTTGAAGACCTATTGATTTCTTTATGGTTAATGAGCAAACTAAATCCTATGGATACACTAGATACAGACAATTCCGTGACGTAATTGCCCATGTTTTCGGCACAAAACAGGATTTCGGATAAAGAGAGTTGATGATTGGCTATCCAGGCCAGCAAAGACAGGATTCTCTCCAGATTATTTCAAAAGAATTGTGAGACAACTCTTTTTCATCAGAGGACATCAATGATGCATCGAAAGTGTTTTTGCCTACATCAAGACCTACAAAATGAGAATAATTCATAAATTTGCATTTACTGTATTAAACATGAAGGAGAAACAGCTAATACATTTATTAGGTCGTAAGTCTACAATTCTAACTGGCTAAGTTCTCCAAGTAAGAGAGTTGCAGTCTGATTCAGCCTATAGTCATTTAAGACTAGTCTCAATGTTAGTTCACTGTAACTCTTCTTTTCAAATATACACTTATCTTTTTATTGTGTATTTAATGCTGCAAATGTAAATATCGCAAAATGAACTTGAGATAGCCTCTTTAATTGAATAGTCATCTCAAAGTACGTGAAACGTCAAAATCTAAAACCATACGCACTATTTATGAAAACTAAATCCAGATATAAGAAAAATTTTAATACCTGTAAGTCCCATAACTTAGAGGCAAGAAAACTTGCAAATCCATTGAAGCTTTTTTACAAAATAAACTACTAAATATCAGCAAATAGAAGTATATTTAAGAGTTAACTAATTATGTTAATTTACATTTTCTGTTTTCATTAGCAAAAATATAGATAATATCAACAATAATCCATAAATACTACCCGTAACAAAATGACTATTTCCTTACAGGTTGAGTCATTGTTAGAGGCAATTCTTTACGCAACATCTTACCTGCCTGTCCAGCCAACCACAAGTAATGATCACTTTCTATTTCCTCCTCAATGGGAACAAAAGTACTAATTCCTACTGGAACCCTTTTAGCACATTTAAATATTGCAGTACCTTCATCTATCTCATCAAACATAGCGATATAAATCATCTCTGCACCAACCGCTATAGCGCCAGACAATTGTTTCCAGAAGAAAGAGCCTTTATTGCGTTGAATCTGTGTACTGGTCTGTCCCTTCATATTACACCATGAAAAACCAGGGAAAGCCAAAGGAGCGTAATCTACCCCATTATTTTTTGCCCACTTAACATCCTCTGACACCAACTGATTATAACGTGGATAAGTCAGTTCGTCGTAACGTCCTACAAACCATGGCATGACAATATCACATTGCCTAATTAAATCATGCAAACGCGAATCATTTTCGGTATCACCGCTCAACTCACGCCAATGTGTAGGTACACCCAACATAACACTGAACCCCTGTGCCTTTAAACCTGAAATAATTTTTTCTGTCTCATCCAAACCATAATGTCGACGGTCATTAAATCCTACTCCCCACACTGCCACCAAAGGCTTTCCATCGTGATACAAATAAGATGGATTCTCGTTATGGTCTTTTAAAGAATACTTCTCAGCAATCACTGAAATATCTTTCAATAATACACTCTCTTGGCCAGGGCGCATACCACTCAAATCATACATCACACAGATTGCACGATTATATTTGTTGGCAGCTTTCATAGCTGAATTCAAAACTTTATTAAAATGCTTCAAGCTGCTTTCTCTGCATATCTCCGTAACAAAGCGTTGCATAAAAACACCATCCAAACCATAGTCTCTCATCCATTTAAAATGAACATCTACTGTAGATTCATCATATGAAGAAAAAACATACGCCGGAGTACCATCATCAAACTCAAATTCTGTTTTATACAACTTTTCATATTCCGAAACTTCCGGCCAGAAATCAATGGTACAGGAGCCGGGACGAAAACCTTCATTTCCGTTATAATGATACCATCCTCTACCGGCACCATCGTCCGGAGCATTAAACCAGCCTTGATAACCGGCCATCACCAATCCCTTATAGGAATCATATTGCTTGTTCTGAGCTCCAACACCCGCCGACAACAAAAAACACACTGCCAAACTAACAATTCTAATCAGTAATTCTTTTTCCATAGTACAACTTTTTACGTGCCACACCAAATAAAGGCTACAGGAATTGGAAAACCTGAACCCTTATTTGATATAAGCACTTACTTTTATTTCAATCTTCTTACCACATACTTTTTACCCGGAACAGTTTGTATATCATACTCATAAGTCCTATACAACAGCGGATGCTGAGCTTGTAATCCTGTAGCGACCAGCGGTTCCTTAATCATTGCAGGTTTCATTAACAAATTGGGGTTCTCCCCTTGTGCAATCATCAGCCCTTCTCCTTCCAAAGGAATATATGAACGGATACGTAAGTTTCCCCCTATACGTGAAGTAATGACAGCTTCTGAAAGTTCACCGCCTTCCCAGTCTATGTTTACTTCAAAGCCACCCCGTGCAACCAACCCTTTCACAGAACCTTTCTCCCAATTATCCGGAAGCGCGGGAAGCAGATGAAGAGCACCGTCATGACTTTGCACCAACATTTCAGCCACACCCGCCGTAAAGCCAAAATTGCCATCTATTTGAAAAGGAGGATGAGCATCAAACATATTAGGATAAGTGCGTCCTTCGGGATTACCGTCTTCTACAAGCTTCAACATATTGCTTATAATTTTATAAGCATGGTTTCCGTCCAGCAAACGGGCCCACAAATTAATCTTCCAACCGATAGACCAACCGGTCGCCATATCCCCCCGATAGAGCAAAGAACGCTTGGCTGCCTGAAACAATTGCGGATGCCTATAAGGAGAGATCTGATTGCTTGGATAAAGCCCATATAAATGAGAGACATGACGATGATCATTATTAGGGTCATCCACATCACTCAACCATTCCTGTAACTGATTATGTTTTCCTATCTGCATCGGAGGCAACCGGTCTATCATACTTTGCAAACTGTCACAATAAGCCACATTTTCCGGATATAACAAACGTGTGGCACTCAAGACCGAAGTCAATGCATCAAACACAATCTGAGTATCCATGGTACAGCCTGCAGTAATCATAGTGCCTGTGCCCGGAGGTCCCTGTTCGGGTGACATGGAAGGTGCACACACCATCCAACCATATTCGGGATGCTCCACCAGAAAATCAAGGAAGAAATCCGCTGCTCCCTTCAATGCCGGATAGGAATCCCTTAAGAAATTCAAATCACCGCTATACAGATAATGCTGCCATAAATGTTGGCTCAACCAGGCCCCGCCTAAAGGCCAGACATAGGAGGCTCCATCTACCGGGCCCGATATACGCCACAAATCCGTATTATGATGTACTACCCATCCACGGCTTTTATATAAAGTTTGTGCTGTGTGTTGTGCTGCTACTGACAGTTCTTCCACCATCTGGAAAAGAGGCTCATGCATTTCCGGCAGATTGGTCACTTCGGCCGGCCAATAATTCATTTCCGTATTGATATTTATAGTATATTTTCCATCCCAAGGGGGTACCAAATCATGATTCCAAATACCCTGCAATCCGGCAGGCTGTCCGCCCGGCTGGGAAGAAGCAATGAGCAGATAACGCCCATACTGGAACATCAAAGCCACTAATCCCGGATCCGTGCCCTCATTAAAATGTTTAATGCGGTATGGAGTATCCTTCTCGACAGAAGGACCTAAATCCAACGAAACCCGGCCGAACTTTTCCCGATAGGCAGCCTCATGTTCCGACAAAGCCTGTTCATAAGAATGCCTCGTCACTTTATTCATATCTTCTTTGGCACGCTTAGACTCGTTGGCTGTCACATCTTTGTAATTTACAAAATTAGTGGCAACAGTCAGATAAATGGTGGCAACATCAGCATCCTTCACCTGAATGCAGTCATCATTTACCATCACTTCCCCATTCGTTGAGACCACATTGGTCCTGGTTTCGAAACGAATAATGCCGGGAATGCCTTCATGATCGCTTCCACGCCCGGACAACAACAGGTGTTTTCCACTTTTCCGTATCTTGCAATCTTTATGAGGTGTCTTATAATGGGCCCTAAAATGGATGCTTCCCGGTTTATCCGCTTCAATGCGTATGATCAAAGCGTTATCGGCCAAGGAAGTGAAATAAGTCCGTACATAATTGACCTCCCCTATCTTATAGCGAACTGTTGCCACTGCCCTTTCCAAATCCAAATCACGATAGTAGGACGAACAATCGGCTTGATGGTCAAAATCCAGCAGCAGACTTCCTACTGTCTGGAAAGGCATCCCATGCTGTCCCGTAAAAAAATGGTCGGCCAATAACTGTTCAGCTTTTTTTTCCTGTCCGGAAAAAATCAGCCTCCGTACTTCCGGCAACACGGTAACAGCCTCAGGGTTGTCATTATGATGCGGTCCACCTGCCCAAAGGGTAGCTTCATTCAACTGAACCTCCTCATTGGCAACCTTCCCATACACCATCGCTCCTACATGCGCATTGCCCAAAGGCAATGCTTCTGTCCACGTCTTAGCAGAGTGAGCATACCACAGTTTCAAATCACCGGCCCAAGACACTAATGAATAGAAACAGAGCAGTAAAAACACCCAGACAAGTTTTTTTCCCATATTCGTTTAGCTTGTTTGATTCGGAATACAAAAGAAGCTGCTCCGCCTTAACAGCAAAGCTAAAAGTTAATTAATATCCAATTAAAATAAGATTAATTCCTCAAATCACATCCCTAAGTACAAATATCAGTATGCACGCACTTCAAATTGCCCTTTCAACCTGATATCTTCGGACGAGCCGCCTATCATCACAGAAAAGGTTCCAGGCTCCACCACAAAACGCCCATCTTTGTTCCATATCCCAAGTTCTTGAGGGGTCAACAGGAAATCAACAGTTTTCTCCTCCCCTGGCAAGAGATGAATACGTTCAAAACCGCGCAAGACTTTTACATAAGTAGTCACCGAACTTTGCTCATCACGCAAATAAAGCTGCACCACTTCATCACCTTCCATTTTTCCCACATTCTTGACTTTACAACTCAACCTGACAGAACCTTGCACACCTATCACCATCTTGTCCAAGTTCAAATCACTATAAGCAAACTTCGTATAGCTCAACCCATACCCAAAGGGATAAAGAGTTCCTGCCACACGTACAAAACCTTTGGAATCAGAACCCGGTTTGAATGGGAAAGCAAACGGTATTTGCCCCACGGAACGGGGAAAAGTCACTGCCAACCTACCACCGGGATTGTAATCACCGAACAGTACCTTTGCCACAGCATCTCCTGTAAATTCCCCCGGGAACCAAGCATGAAGAATGCCCGGCACATAACGGTCAGCCCAATTGATGGTAGAGGCCCGTCCGTCAATCATCACCAATATGACAGGTGTACCCGTGGCATAAACAGCCTGTAACAGTTTTTCCTGCCTGCCACACAAGTCAAGACTGGTACGGGAATATTCCTCACGCACCGTCTTCTCATTACCTCCAAGTACCAAGATAGCTACATCCGATTCACGAGCCAGAGCCACAGCCTCATCAAGCATGGTTTGCTCACGCTCATCCAAAGGCACATCATAAAGCTCGCTTTCAGGAAAATAGCTGTCTATAATATCCGCACCTTTGGCATAGCGCACCACTGCATCGGGCAGATATTCTTTGATTCCCTGATAGACTGTCTTGATGGGAGCATTGGCAGGACCATAACGACAAATCAGTTGTTGTACTTCGTCTGCATTAGGGCCGATGACCGCAACTTTTTTGACAGATTTAGAAAGGGGAAGAATCCCCCCCTCATTCTTTAGCAAAACAATGGATTCCAAAGCTGCACGCATGGAAACAGCCTGATGTTCCTTGCAATGAACCACCGATTCTGGATGTTTGGCATCACCCCGATAAGGATTGTCAAAAAGCCCAATCATAAACTTGACACGCAGCACGTCTGCAACCCGACGGTCAATGGTCTGCATAGAAACCTTGCCTTCAGCGATAGCCTGCCGTAACGGCAAAATAAAAGTCTCCGGTGAGGTGAAGTTCGTCCGTACATTCAGACCGGCATTCGCCACTTGAGCGGCGGCTTCAACCGCATCAGCAGCCACACGATGCTTGGAATACAGAAACTCAACGGCTTCACTGTCAGACACCACATAACCGTTAAATCCCCATTCCTGACGTAAGATTTCTGTCAAGAAATGATAGCTTCCTGTTATCGGTTCGCCGTCATAATCATTATATGAACTCATCACTCCCAACGCTTTGGCATCGCAAAAGGCTTTACGGAAAGCTTCTAAATATAAAGTACGCATTTCACGTGGCGCCACATGAGGATCGGTACGGGTGCCTGCATCACGCCCGCCAACAGGGATGCTATACACAGCAAAATGCTTAGGAGTAGAAACAAGCCCTTCTTTTTGCAGCCCCTCAATCATGCGCTTTCCCAATTCACCCACCAGATAGGGGTCTTCACCGTAGCACTCCACTACGCGCCCCCAGCGCGGGTCCTGGGCAATATCCAGAATGGGAGAATAAATATTGGTATACCCTAAAGCGTTGGCTTCACGAGCCGTTACCCGGGCAATCTCGCTGATAAGCTCCTTATTCCATGTGCTTCCCTGTCCACACTGTGCAGGAAACATAGTGGCACGGTCGTGGCAAAGCCCCCGGATGCCTTCATTCGTAAAATCCACAGGAATTCCCAAACGGGTCTGCTCCACAAACCAGCACTGGATAGCCTGCCTGTTGTTCACACTTTGAACATAAGGATAAGAAAGGGAAGAACCGAATGTTCCCAGCCCATTGGCCTGTTCATCTATATTTGCAATCCCGTCTTTCCAAATAGCCTCTTTCCACTGCCCGGTAGGTCGGGCATCCTTCAGAACACGGCCAGAACCGTAAAGAGTGGCCATTTGGCATGTTTTTTCTTCCACAGTCATTTGCAAAAGCAAATCATTGATACGGGCTTCCAAAGGGGCAGTCGGATCTTCATAGACATCTTTCACCCCATTCTTGTTAAAATCTATCCAACCCTTCTTATATATGTGGGGGGCATTTCCGGCCCACATTGCCAGACCGGTTATCATAACGGCAAAACACACGACCAACCTTTTCATATCCTCACTCAACTTGCTTCTTGTCATAATCATATCTTTCTGTCAATTATCAATCGCCTATTACAATTATACAACCAGCCTCTACTCTCCCATTTCCAACTGCAACCGGCCACCTTTCATCAAATCAGCATGAGAGAAACGGGGTGCAGGCAATGGCTGCCCGTTCAACTTCATGGAACGTATGTACTTGTGTTCCGGACTGTTATTTGCAGCTTCAATAACAAATTCTTTATCTCCTTCCAAGTGGATGGTAACCTTGTCAAATAAGGGACGGCCAAGTTCATACACCGGCTTTCCGGGGCAGAGAGGATAAAAGCCCATTGCACTTAACACATACCAGGCCGACATTTGTCCCACATCCTCGTTACCTGAAAGCCCGTCGGGAGCATTCCGGTAGAGCGTACGCAGAATGTAATCAACCAAAGCCTGTGTCTTGTGAGGAGCACCAGCATAATTGTATAAATAAGGAATATGGTGACTAGGCTCATTGCCATGAGCGTACTGTCCAATCATGCCAGTGACATCGGCCGCAGCATTCGGATCACCTGTCAACTGCGAACTGGTGGTAAACAGCGTATCCAGGCGGGTTTCAAATGCTTCAGGACCTCCCATCAGCTCCATCAGTCCCTCCACATCATGCGGAACAAACCAAGCCCATTGCCAGGCATTGCCTTCCACATAATCACTCGGGCGTTGCACCGAAGCCGGATCAAAGGGGATTCTGAAACTTCCATCTTCCCTTCTTCCACCCATCAGCAACGTAGACGGATCAAAATAGTTGCGGTAATTGCGTGACTGCTCCATATACTTGTCACAAATGTCCTGATGTCCAGCCATCCCGGCCATTTGTGCTATCAGCCAATCATTATAGGCAAATTCTAATCCCTGGGATACGGAACCGCTTACTTTGTCGCAAGGGATATATCCCTTCTCATTTTTATAACGGATAGCGGGCGACATCATCTTTTCCTGTAGAATCTGCCGATCCATATAGGGAGTAATTCCCGTGGTATCGTACACAGACGAACGCAAACAGGCTTCCAGCACCTTCTCTGCATTAAAATCGCATTGCCCCTTCACCAAGGCATCGGCAATGACAGAAACAGCATGATAACCTATCATAGTCCCGGTTTCGTTAGAAGCCAATTCCCACTTTGGCAAAATGCCCGCCTCCTCATACTTGCGCAATAAAGAATGGATAAAGTCCAGATTTCTTTCGGGTGTCAAAATTGTATACAGCGGATGTGCGGCACGGAAAGTGTCCCATAAGGAAAACACCGTATAGTTGGTGTATGCACTGTCCCGGCAGATTTGGTGTTCCATCGTACGGTAACGGCCGTCTACATCCGAAGCCAGGCTGGGTTGCAAGAAAGCATGGTAAAGGGCTGTATAAAAGACGGTACGCTGGTCATTATCCGTAGTTTCAATATCAACCAGTCCAAGCACATCATTCCACGCCTCTTCTGCCTGTCTTGTAATGGCTGTGAAATCCCAGCCAGGCATCTCTGTTTCCACATTCCGGCGCGCACCATCAGTATCCACGCTCGAAATGCCCACCTTAGCCAATACTTTCCCGTCAGCCGGCAAATCCCGAAAACGCAATATGGCCTTTGCCACAGGCACGGTCACCGAAGTACTATCAGGTTTATAATCCGTACCGTCATACAGTTTGTAATCAAACGGAATCGAAAAGACTGCATGAAAATATACATAATGACGTTTGGCCCATCCTTCCGTATATTTCAGTCCCACTACAGTCGAGTCGTTCAATATCCGAATATTGGTCACCGGATGTTGATGACCGTGAATGGTAGGCTCCATATCTATAATCAACCGGGCATCACTGCGTGCCGGAAAGGTATAACGATGCATTCCGGCCCGCCGGGTGGCTGTCAGTTCCACATCTATAGAATCGTCTTCCAGCCAGACACGATAATATCCCGGACGCCCTTCCTCTCGTTCGTGAGAGAAACGGGAACGATACCCACTATCCGGATTTTCGGCTTCACCGGCCACCAGTGGCTTTTCGCCCACTACAGGCATAAACAGGATATCACCATAATCACCGATACCCGTACCACTGAGGTGGGTATGGCTGAAACCCATAATCGTATGGTCATCATAATAATACCCCGAACAGGCATCCCAACCATACAGGCGTGTATCCGGACTGAGTTGTACCATGCCATGAGGCAAGCTGGCACCCGGGAAAGTATGCCCGTGCCCACCTGTACCGACAAACACATTCACATGTTCCACATAATTGTCCGGAACAGTCCGTCCCGAGCATGAAAGCATAAGGCCGGCCGAAACCAGCCATAATCCTATAGCACAAATATTGCTTTGCATAACAAAAAAAAAGAAAAATATAATATAAACAACTGCTTTCTCCGACGGTCATGCAGACAAAATGGATGTCCGTTCCATCCAAACATCCCCCCTTGTCTATACAAACTCTAACCGAAGGTTCCGGTTTTATAACCGAAGCTTGCAGTTATATAACCGGAGCTTTCGGTTTTATAACCGGAACCTTCGGTTAGAGTTTATATAGAATAAAAGGACGTTTTACAGCCATGACAGAAAGTATATAAGCCTGCCGGAAAGATTTTCCAATGTGAATCTTCTGACCGGCCGGCTCAAGCAATGGTCTTGTTCTCTCACTTGCTGCCGGAAACCCTATCCGGCATCTTCAGGCTGAGCGGTTTTTCACCACGTAACATACGTGCCGCCTCTCCAGTTAACCACAGATAATGGTCAGAAGGTTTGCCATCCATGTCGATAAACAAGGCTGTGTCGCTTACCGGATGATCTCCGGTACATTTAAAGATAGCAGTTCCCTCATCCACTTCATCAAACATGGCCACGTAAATCATTTCCGCACCCGACACAATAGCCGTAGACAACTGTTGCCAATAAAAACGTCCTCCCTGCCTGGGTATGCTGCCCACAGGCTTCACATCGTCTGGAAATTCCCGGCGACTCAGATTATGCCAACTGAAGCCGGGCGTAACGGCCGGTACGTAATCCACTCCCTTTTCGCGGCACCATTTAATATCTTCCACAACCAAATCGCGGAAACGGTCCATATCATTGTGCAGCAAAGGAGAAAAACGCTGGATGGTCCATGGCATCACCAAATCGGCCTGACTAATCAACGTATGCAAATAAGGGTCATGGACACAATCGGCCTCCAGTGTACGCCAAAAGGTAGGAACTCCCAACATCACGGCACAACCTCCATACTCCGGATCGTTATGCAGGAAATCGATGAGACGATCCAATCCTATATTCCGGATGTCATACGGACGGTCTGGGAATCCGACTCCCCAAATTGCCACTACCGGACGGCCATTGTGATGCAGGTAAGTCTTGCGTCCGGTCTGGTTGGTCACCTTCAAGTCATCCACCAACCGCTTCCAATCTTCTATGATAGAGGAACAATCCTCACCAGATTTACCGAGTCCTGACAAGTCATACATCACCGCAATGGCCCGATTATAAGTAGAGGCCGCCTCCAAGGCGTCTGCAAGAATCTTGTTAGGTACAGATTTCTTCTGGTCCTCGCGTGTATAACCGAAAAAACGTTGCATAAACACGCCGTCAACTCCATATTCCTGCATCCACTTGAAATGAAGATTCACACTTGATTTGTCAGCTGAACTGAACACATGCGCCTTCCTACCATCCGCATGCCGGAACGAAGTTTCATAAGTACGTTCATATTCACTCACATCGGGCCACACATCAATGGTACAATGCTGTTCATCGAACTTCTTACCCACTCCATAATGACCGTAACCTTGGTTTGTCCCGTCCTGAGGTCCTCGGAACCATCCCTGGTAACCGGCCATGACAAGTCCTTTGTAACTAGGATAAGCTGTTTCCTGAGCATGTTTGTTTTCGGCCGATGCCAACAAGCACATGCCCAACAGACCAGCTGTAATAATCGTTTTCATATTCATAAGTCATCTATTTATATTTGTTTGACATTCATTCCTTTTTATCATCAATCTACCGGTCCATCCATCAGCAAATCATGTTCAGACTGCCTTTTTCCCTTATTCCAGGTATTTCCTCCGCTCAGCTCAATAGCCATTGCCCCAAAAAGTGTCTTCCAAAAAGTCTGCGTCTCTTTGGTTTGCAAAGAATAATCCAGAACCGATAGCACCAAATCCACTCCATCAGAGGTATAATGTAACAGGGCTGCCCCTTCAGGCTTCTGCAAAGTTTCGTAAAGCACCACCTGGGCACATTTCCAATGTTCAGGCACATCGTTAAACAAACTCCAATCCGTTCGGGAAGCTTTCAAGACAACCGCTCCTTTATCCACCAGACTCCCTGAAAGCCCCCGTTTCAAAATGTAGCGGTCTCCATCCACCTCACTGAAATACAAATCGGGTAACTCAAAATAATCTCCCCAGACTGTTTCCCTGTCATTTTCCAAAGACGTAGCCTTTCGGTCGGTCAGTTGTACATCAGCAGGCAACCACTCCCGAAAAGCCTCACTAAATTCATTTCCCCTACCTAAAGCCAATACTCTACCTTTCTTTTTCTGAAGGAAAGAAGACACAGCCTGCATGTCCTCCGAAGTAGCGGTTTCGGCATCTACTACACATAAGTCGGCATCTTGGATCTGTCCAACCAATGAAAAGCCTATGTTTTCCACAAATTCCTTCAAGGCCACTTGAGAAGTACCTGCCACCCAAATCGTATGGTAAAGAGGGACAGGAAAATCCGGACGCTGCGGATGCTTTTTCTCTACATACGAAGCCCATTCCCTATCCTCTGTCAAAGCAGCCTTCATTGCATGAAACATGGGAAGTGGTTTATATAAAGGAAGTTCCGGGTCAAGTCCGGGATTGAAAGTCGTCACATAAGGCGGGATGCGCTCATACTGGTATCCAGGTTTTCCTTCCCGGTAAGGCAAACCAGCAAAAATGCCATCATCCAGTTTGGGCAGACGGGAAAAATCATGGTATCCCAGATTCATGTGTTCCAAACCAAACCAACACAACTCGGAAGGAGAATAATAAGCCAGTTTAGGCAAAGCCATCTGCCTGACATTCTGATAAACGTCAATGGCCAACGCTTCATTGCGTCCTTCATAACAGCGGTAAGCATCTTCGCCAACAAAAGGATAAAGCTGTGAAGGACGGCCATAATAAGTGGCTCCCGACTCACCTACTACCAAAGGTTTACCTATTCCTACCGGCAAATCGTCCAGCTTAAGGCCATGGGCAAAATGCTTGCTCCATACCGGCAGACGCCCTTGCATATCTTTATCACCATCCAAAGTTATGAATTCGCGGGTGGGATCAAGCGTTGGAACCGTTTGAGCCAAATCCACCAACTTGTCATCCCAAACAGCAGCAACCTCGTCGGAAGCTTTATTCAGCAAAGCGATTGCAAAAGTTTCATTTCCCACGCTCCATCCCACAACGGAAGGATGGTTGCGATCGCGCAGAACCAGCCTTTGCAAATGTTCTCGCGAACGGCGCCAAGTTACCTCCTCTTCAAAGTTGAGACGGATGGAACTGCCAAATAAAGCTGTTTCATCCAATACCAATAAACCCATTTCGTCGGCCAAGTCATAATAAATACGCGGCCAAGGTTGGGCATGAGGACGCACAGCATTCCCACCAAAATCCTTAATCATGCGATACCAAGCATAAGCGAAACGCCTGGAGCAAATATAGGCACTGAAAGGATGCTGTATGTCACCGAAGCATTGGATTTTCTCTCCATTCAGATGGAATTCATCGCCTTCAATAGTAAATTGTCTCCATCCAAAACGTGTTGCTTTACAATCTTGAATTCTTCCCTCCCCATCTATTATATGCAACAAGGCTGTATAAAGATGGGGGGTATCCGGTGCCCAAAGTTTTAATTGTCCGGCAACCGATGCACGTAAGGTAAGAGTCTTACTTGTCCCGGCCGGCAATTTTACCGAAGCTCCAGGAACAGGAAGTACAGCCTTCCCAAGGCTCCAATTAATTTCTGGTGCAGACAATATATCTTTGCCGGCATGATTTAGCCACTCTTTCACCTGTCCGTCAATAGTAACAGCCTGCTCCCTGTCTGAATGATTTTCAACAGTAATCTCCATCAGCAACTCACCGCGATTTACCCAAGGCTGTACAAAAACATCCGTCACACATATGCGGGGAATCCCCTGAAGATAGACATCCTGCCAGATACCCAATAAGTCATCCGTATTAGAGCCGGTTGGATATGTGGCTCCCATCTTTTGATATAAAGGATGGAATTTATCAAACAATTTGCTATGGCGTACTCCTACAAGCAAATCGTTTTCGCCATTAAAACGGACCACATCAGTCACATCTATTTCAAAAGGCAAGTGTGAATCAAAATTACGGCATACCTCTTTCCCGTTTACAAGCACCACACATTCACCAGCCACAGCCTCGAAATGCAAGATAATCCGTTTGTCTGTCCAACCTTCTGGAACCGCAAACCGACGCGTAAGCCAAGCCATACGAGCTTGATTCCAATGTTCTGGATAACTAGGGAAATATATAGAACTGGGCACATAAGGCTGTTCTGTCCCTTTACCCGTCTGGCTTCCCCGTCCCCAGTCGTTCACATTTATGGGGGAGGGAATCTTGACAGATACCTTTTCCCAATCAGTTTCAACTGGTGGCGGCAATTCAGGTGCTATGCCTGTACCTGCTTTCCAAAAACTTGGCAACGGGACACATTGTACTTTCCATAAACCATTCAAACAGATTTCCTCTCTATAAGGACGCTCTTGTGGGGTCACCAACCCTTCTGCCGGTGAAAAATCCCGCATAAAAGTTTCTTGAGCATCAACGCCCAACACATTTGTCAGCATCAAGAACAATGCCACTATGTACATATCCCGATAAGTTGTTTTATTCTTCATAAACCATTACCTTCTATCTATCCATGATGTGCTAAAAGCGGTTTTGTACCACATTCACCTCTACATAAAATCCTTAAAAACAAGAACAAACTGATCTTACTTCACACAAGTCCGGTGAAATTTAATGTAATTGCACAAAAGTTTTCTAGCCACTTCAGCTGGACCAGAAGAATTATCCAAATTAGAAGCAATATCAAGAGAAGAGAAAATGATACGACCTTTACCGCAGGGAATTACCCCAACAGAAGTTCCCAATTCAAAAGGAGTTGTACGATAAGATCCCACAACCATATCTTCTCCCTTTATCCGGAAGCCAAAACGTTGGTCACCATTACGCACCACTGCCTGATAAGGCCAGTTCATGGCACCTCCCACAGGCAAACCTTCAAGCAAAGCATGAGATTTTGTAAAATGGATACCGCCTATCCAGTCTTTACCTACTGCATAATAACCATCATAATCAACATGGGCATACTCAGCAACAGCTTTCATCCAAGTCTCCGTCAACCCCAAAAGTATCAAAGTGGTACCGTCATGCTCCACACGTTCCAACAACTTTTGTGGAGCAATGGTCGTAGCACTAGGCAAAGACCACTTCAGACAAATCCTGCCATCTTCCTGGCTTTGTCGGTAAATAACCTCAATACGCACAGGCTTTCCGGCTTCAAGCACCACAGGACGTTCTTGCTTTATGGGAGATGCGTTATGGTATTCGTCAATCAATTGCTGTCCGTTGATGTGAATACGTACTCCGCGATCCGTTTCAACTCCAATCATATACAAACCCGATTCCGGTGGGCAAAGCTCCCCTTCCCACTTCACAGAAAACGGCTGGTTGGCGGGCAGACTTCCATCAGGTTGAGCACCGGCTACAAAAGTACGGTTAATGTCATTTACGGAAGTTGTGGCAGCCAGTCCGCTAAAATCCTGATCGCGATACCACGAAGCCTTCAAAGTACTTTTCCCTTCTTTATCTTTGAAATATGCCGGAGTGATGGGACTCGGTTCATCCAGGGAAGAGCGGTTCACTACAAGCCAATCCAAAGTTCCCATCTCCGGGGAGAAAGCCGGCAAATCGCGACCAGTAATCCTATAATAGAATGACGCCACCTCGTCTCTTCCACCTGTTTTTCCATAATAGGCTCCATTCCCTTCCAGATCGGATGCCTGCCAGTTCACGGCCACCACCTCATCATGACCGCCAGCACAGACCTGCCCGGAAGCATCTTTCAATTCAGCCAAAATGCGATAGGTTCCCTCACCTTCATTGACAGGTATCTCGACCTCTTCCAAAAGCAACTGCCCAAACACATCGCCTCCTTTCGCATCTGCCGGATGCTGCTTGGTGTAAACGACCTTACCTTCCGGTGACAGTACCCGGACTTCTAACGAATACGCTCCCTTCAAACCGGTCTCATTAACAAGATAGAAATCCACCAAAACCTTGCCCGGCAAACGGACAACCTGCTGACGGGAGGCAACAGCCACATAAAGTGGCTGGGTATAATAAGACAAGACACCCAAATCGCCTTTCGGATTACGGTAAATATCCACAATGCCAGAATGGTTGTCATAAGGCATCGACTCCCATCCGTTAATCATATACGCGTCACCCAAGTTCTGCATTCTCATACCCTGAATGCGTCGACCCTGATGTTCGAAAGACACATTGCCCATGCTGCGGGTCAGTGCATCAAGCGAGTCCACATTCATTCCTTTCTCCTGTAGGAAACGCACAAATGCATCATATTGCGCATTCCAGAAATGCCCGTCCCATCCGGTACACCCATCACGTTCAATCTGCTCATGAATCAACTGCAAACGGGGAGGTGTGGAAATGGCTCCCTCCTCACCACGCATATATATTTCCGTACGGTTATCCGTGTACATCAAGTTTTCCTGTGGCCCCCGATAATATTCTTCCATCCAAGTGGCAGGTCCCCCGGCACGATGGTTATCAAACCAACCCTTGCGATAAAGCGTTGTGTCGAAAGGCAACATATGGGCTTTACTATCTTCCTCCTGGTCGTTTCGGCTGGCCCATCCCGAAGTAAACGTCATGATGCGGCTAGGATCTATGGCATGTGCCTTACGTAAATCGTTCATACGCTTTTCCACCAGCTCCTCATCGCGCGAAAAAGTTCCTCCAAATTCATTTATCAGGTTAAACAACACCAAACTTGGATGACTACGATCGCGATAAACCATGCGATGCAGTTTCTCATTCACAAGGGTACGGATAAACGGATCATGCCCGGCCGAATGAAAGCCACCCGGTTCTTCGTAATAGAGCAAGCCTAGTTCATCAGCTTTCTCCAACACAACCGGACTGCCGATGCAACGATGGAAGTTCAGCATATTCAGCCCCAATGCTTTGGCTGTACGAATTTGCTTCTCAGCCATCTCTTCTGTAGCAATCAGTCCTGTAACTGGAAAATATCCCCAACTGATAGCACTCCGCAACATGATGCGTCTGCCGTTTAGGCGCAAAGTAGCATCCTTCCCAATTCCGTCTACATCGAACCATCGAAACCCAAATGTCTGTACATCATTGTCAAGATGCTTTTTCCCTTTCCGAAGTGTAACACGGCACGTGTACAGATTAGGAGAAGACAAGTCCCACAACTTCGCATCCGGCACATGGACAGGAATCCGCACCTCATTCTTCCCCTTCGGAAAAGAAACATTCTCCAAACGTTTGGAAAACACGATTCGCTCCGGAGATTTTTTCTCACAAACCGTTATCTCCACATCCCTTTTAACCGCACCCGGCATTTTGTTGACAAACGACAAGAGCGCATTCACTCGGGTCATATCGGGAGTGTTCTGCATGTAAATATCAGAAATAAAGACCGGGTCTACTCCCTCCAACTTTACCCGGCCGATGATACCACTAAACCCTCGGGAAGGAGGTATATTGTATGCACCCCACTTCATGGCATCAAAATCCTGCCAATGGAAATTTCCACCCGGATTCGTAACCCTTACTGCCAACAACTGTTCCTGTCCCAAACGTACATGCTCTGTAATATCCACCTGGAAAGGGGTTTCGCCAACCACATCGTAAGCGACCAACTTTCCATCAAGATATACTTCAGCACGCATCCTTACCGACTCGAAAGAAAGTAAGATGCGTTTTCCCTTTTGGGTATCAGGTACTTGAATAGCACGATACCACCAACTAACACCTATAGAATGTTCCGGACGCGGATTATCGGACACTGTCAGATACTCCTCCACCGTGCCCGGCACTTTTACTGGAATTGCTTCCCGGTTGTCCACCAACCTATTCCAACCGCCAGTAGGGGCGTTCACCGGTAAACTCTTCATTGCTGGAAGAGCTTGAGGAAAATGCTCCGGTTTCATTTTCCCCAAGTCAGATCCGATACCTTGCATTTCAAACAAGACTTCCACCTCACTTGGCAAATACAAACGGTCGTCCTGCCAACGAGCCTCTTTATCGAACCACAAGAACCAACCCTGTCCGCTTAACGACTGGGTGTAGCGCCCGCCATCGGCAAACGCACCCAATGCACACCCCGAACACAGGCACAAAAACAAAATACGTAACACGCTCTTTTTCATAATATCAAATTTATCTTTTACACAATGCACACAGCAAAGCCCCCGAAGGCACCCAGAGCATCTACAAGTCACTGCCGTCGTACCAGCTTTCGCTCCACTTGTCACGGCATCGGCATATCCATCCGGCCTATTCAGTCAAAAGGTCGTTCACCAGGTTGACCAACAGTTTCCCGGCAACAGGGTCTGTTTCTGCCTTCTCCGTACACATCGTAGAGATTGTAGCCTCTCCCTTGCCGTCTTTCACCTTAAGCAAGGTAAAACCGCGCATGGAATCAATCTTTCGGATACGGTCTTCGGGTTTTCCTCCGTCAATATAGGCATGAATCTTCATCTGCCCAGCAAGTTCCGTAAGATTCTCGTTCCGGTTCACCTTTAGTGTGGAATGGCAGGCCAAGGGGATTTCCCGCTTGTTGTTGTTGAAATACCGCAAATCCAGAACGCCAATCCCATCAAAGACGCGATGGTCATTGCGCTCCATATTGACAATATCGCCTTCGGTAGGCACCAGCCAGCCTGTAATATGTTCCGGATACACTTTCTGCACAGTCGCAGGACTGTTCAACCAAAGCAAACGTCCACCTTTCCGCTGATAATCTCTTAACAAGTTCTTTTCTTCTTCCGTGCAGCCTTCCAGACCGGATATGATGCAAAGATCCGCCTTTAACTTTGAGGCTGTCAATTCTTTTACAGAAGACACCTCACGGAAGTTCATATTCAAGAAGCGGAACGCATGCCCGGTGTGGTCTTTATCGAGCAAAACGATGTTCTTGCCATTTACTACCTTATCCTGATTCCATGATTTCCGGGCTAGCAGTAACTCGTATTCGTTTGCCGAGACGGGCAATCCGTTTTCAGTCAGTTTCAACACCAATTTCACCTTCATCCGGTCTGCGGGCAACTGTTCCGGAAGCTGAATCTGCGGCTCAATGTACCGGCGGGTGGAATGTTTCACGGCCGGTATTTCTTCGCTACCGCCAACCAGTTTGTTGCCTTTGTCATCTTGAATCTCCCAGCGCAGGAGAGTCGGTGCCAGATCTTTGCCATTTTCCTTGTCATTAACCACATAGATGCGGGTGGAAAGACCTTCGCCGGCATACAGGTTGCGTCCCCATAACTCCGCACTGACCAGAACTGGCTGGAAAGCACGTTTCAAGGCATAATAAGTCGGATAAGGTTCGATATGCCGGTAATCATATGACTGGCGGAACCAGGTGAGCAAAGCGAAATGCATGAATCCTGAAGCCTGATCGTTGGAGCGCCGCAGAGCCTCAGCCAATTCCCCTGTAATGAAAGCCTGCACCTTCAAGAAATACTTCGGATCGGAAAAATCATAGCACTCATAACCTATCAGCGACTGAGGATTCTGATGAATCAACTGATAGGAACGTGTAGGATGCCCGGTTTCATTATTGGGATAACCGGTGGACATTTCCTGGCTGATAAGGGGTCTGTCAGGCATCTTGTAACGTTTCTGGAACTCGCCATTGAAAAAGCGGAAAAGCGAATAATCATACCAGTTATAATAAGCATGCATATCATCAATATCGCCGTCATCTACGCTATCCATAAAAGCAGTTCCGAATTTTTTATCCTTGCCTTTAGCCTGATAATTAGAGTCAAAACAAATAGGGCGTGTAGGATCTATGCGACGCATTTCCCTAACCACGTCAGATATAACCCGGAACTTCTCTTTGGCACGTTCCAAATCATTATCATTGTCATAAAACTTCATCTCATTGTTCACTGTCCAGAACAATAAAGAAGGATGGTTACGGTACTTCTTGAGCAAGCTAAGAAATTCATTTTTCCACATTTCAATGAGCCTTGCATCAGGCAAGGGGGTAGAATGAAGCATCAACCACGGCCAAATACCTTCAAAACTTACTCCGATACCATTCACGTCGGCTGCCCCCATCCAAAGTTTGTTCCATGGTGTGGTATGCGTACGTGTCACATCAATGTGACCGGCTTTCATCCATTGCATGAATGTGTTGGCCAAATTCAAATCATTCGGTGCCAAAGCAAAAGGTATGTGATTTCCTCCGCGTAGCCAGTAACGGTGCCCGTTCAATTCAAAAAAACCATCTTTTACCACAAATGTGCGGAAGCCGGAAGTTTCCGTCAGGCAATCTGTCTCTTTTCCTTTGGATTCAACCAAGCGGAAACGGAAATCATACAAATTAGGATGCTGAGGAGTCCATAAACGGGGCTTCAATCCGTTGATACTGTAAACGAATGTATGTGCTTCATCAGAAGCTAGTTTCAAGTTCTTCAAAGAAAGGCCACTATAAAGCACTGAACCAGTCTCTTTATCCACAATATCAGTATAAAGCTCAAAGCGCTTACTCTTTTGACTATGGTTCTTGACTACAACCTCAAATTCTGCACCATCCAAAGCAGGCTTGATGAATACATCTTCCACTTTTAACATGTTTGTGATAGTAAGCTTAACCGGTTGCCAAATGCCAGCCGGTTCGTCACCATAGAAACCGTGAGGCATATCCTTCAACACACTATTGTTTTGAATTGACACCTTTCCGTCTTTTTTCTCACTTTCACGCACAGAAGAATAGAAAAAATCAATCGCATCACTGCCCGATTCAGACAAATCACCGTCAGCCTTACGAATCACTCTTACAGCTATCAGATTTCTACCAGGTTTCAACAAACGGCTACCATCCACTTGTACTTCTCCAAACATTCCGATATGAGAACCCGCCAACTGACCATTAATATAGATATCAGCTATTTTGGATATGGCATCAAAGGTCAATGTCATATTTTTACCTGTCACTTCATCCGGAAGCTCCAACCACTGACGATACCAAGCAGACTGCGTTTTTCTATAATCGAAAGTATAATTCTCACATCTGTCGGTTTCCTGCTGATAATAAGTATCTGACACTCCTTTGGCTTCAGGACCATTAGGAGAAGGCATGGTCTCACCATGAAGCCAAATTCTGATAGGATTCCAGAAATTTGGAACAGACATCACATGCCAGTTCCTGTCATCTGCATCTAAAGATATGGCTTTCTCTTTATCAGATTGTTGATATTCAGGCATAAAAAGCCAATTCCCATCCAAAGAGACATCCGTACGCCCTTCCTCCAGCGAAAGTACTTTAACCGGAGTATATGCCGCCCGTTCCTGTTGACGTTTCTGCTCCTTCTCCAAAGAAGACATGGTATCGCGGTATTCATTTTTCTCCACCTTATCCAAAGCATTCGCTTCCAAAGGAGTTATCACTAGATCATCGAATTCTGTCTCAATCCATCCTCCACCTAAAGTAACCGGTCCAGAAGCTGCCAAGGCAGCATTTTTATCCACTACATCCATACGAGGTTGCTTTTCACCATTTACAAAGATTCGAATACGCTGTCCGCAGACTTCTACTTTCAAATCATACCATTTGCCTGGCACAGGATGAAAACCCAAGGGACGGACACCCATAAATTCATCTGTCCCCATATAACCTAAACGCATCAGATAAAGATCATCCTGCAATCCTCCTTTAATACCTACAACATAACGGTCAAAACGGTTACTAGCACGGAAACCCGCCCATATTTGCACTTGTTCTGCTTGCTTGGGAACACGAGCTCTGAAAGAAAAAGAATAGTCTTTCCAATCCTGATTGCCAAAACTAGCAAAGGAGCGACGGGAACGAAATACCCCATTATCAATAGTACATTCCCCACGGCCTATCACCTTGAGTTTCTCATTGTTGTTTGAAAAGCTATTGTAATACTGTGAATAAACGTCACCATATATTACTAAAAATAAAAAGGTCAATATCAGTTTCCACATTTTTCAATATTGATTTTATACTCCTTAATTAATAGATTATCTTATCACTACAATAAATATGCACTTCACTCAACAAAAATAAACGCTTGCAATTAATAAAACTTTAAAAACACATTTAATACGCATATTAAAATACAATTAATTGCACATTACTTGCAAGAACATCACAATTGGACTCGCTATCCTTCTCACTACTATCTTTTATATATTCATTTCCCAATATATTATATCAAAATATCCAACAATATATAATCATATCAATAACAACTTAAAAACGATCAACATTTTTAACGCAGTCATTTCTCTATAACAACAAAAAAGAGAAATCATCTTGCCTAGATAATTTCTCTTATCACCTAAAAATCCGACATAACCTCCAGAAGAAGCCCTATGCAAACTTATCAACATTGCTTCTTTAGCATTTGCATTGTTCACAAGTTATCCTGCTAAATGGAAGAGTTTTCCTGTTCTCCGTTTTTTTATCCCTCCCCTTCCGTTACCACCTGTCCGTCAAACAGATGGATGATGCGGTCGGCAAAGCTGGCATCGTGTTGCGAATGCGTTACCATGACAATGGTGGTACCCTCCCTGTTCAGTTCTTTCAGCAAATCCATTACCTCCTTGCCATTGCGTGAGTCGAGGTTTCCGGTGGGTTCGTCGGCCAGCAGGATGTCCGGGTCGTTGACCAGGGCCCGGGCGATGGCCACCCGCTGCATCTGGCCGCCGGAGAGCTGGCTGGGCCGTTTGTGGACCTGGTCTCCAAGGCCTACTTCATCCAGGGCTTTCTGCGCCCGCTGTCTGCGCTCGGATTTTCCGATGCCGGAGATGGTCAGGGCCAGTTCTACATTTGCCAGGATGGTCTGATGGGGGATCAGGTTGTAGCTCTGGAACACAAAGCCGATGGTGTGGTTC
>ENA-OOXJ01000407-OOXJ01000407.1-human-gut-metagenome-genome-assembly--contig:-NODE-407-length-37453-cov-7.198219_pt1 | contig 37453 bp, 30 predicted proteins | sample MGYA00241587_ERZ501343 | MGnify/ENA primary metagenome ERZ501343 (study PRJEB25962, sample SAMEA2042918) | human gut metagenome | biome: human gut; feature: human-associated habitat; material: faeces... | reverse complement strand
CCCTATCCGCGCTATCGCGCGGCAGGGGAGGACATTGCTACGTATCCCAATCGCAACCGCCACCCTCAGCCACAACCCATTAATCGCTACTGGCAATGTATCCCTCTGGTCCTGTATTGCCAGCTTATGTGCGTATCCCTAAAAAATCTGCTGATCGGCAATTTGGCGAGGGGTAAAAACGAAAAGAGGATGCATCCAAAACGGTGCATCCTCTTTTGCTATGTGTGCGCTAAGGCGCGAATGTTACTTTTTGACGAAACGCGTTGTAGTCGCGCCTTGTTCAGATTCGATTGTCATCAAGTAGACACCTGCTGCAAGGTCCGAAACATTTATTTCGTTTACGCCCTTTTCCACTTTCACCACTGCGCCTGCAATGTTGCAGATAGTGACGTCGGCTTCTTTCACGCCTTTCAGGTAGACGGTCGATGTAGCCGGATTCGGATATACGCTCACTTCAACATCGGCAATCGACGACGAAACGCTGTTGAATTCGGCAAAATGCTCGAAATAGAAATCGTCGAAGAATGCTGCGAGTCCGTCAGTGACGGTGTGGCGCACTGCGATATAGATCTTTTGTCCTGCGTATTTGCCGAGCGGAACGATAAATTCTTCCCATTCGCCGTCGTAGTAAGGCATTTCTGTCAACGGCATCACTTCTTCGAATGTATCAGTGTCGGTAGCGCTGGTTGTGCTAACCAATACTTGAACAGAGTGAGGAGTTCCCGGGAGAATGGAGTTGGTCGATTCCCAATTGCGGGCATAGAAGCGGAATTGCGATTCTGCAGTTGCTGTCATGCCTTTGGAAACAATCCAATCGTCGGCAGTGCTGTAATCGTCAGGTACGAGAGCCACCAACACTTTTGTTCCGGAAACCGGTTTGAACACATTGTTCCAAGTGTTGTCGTCTTGCACGCAGAATGCAAACGGAACGCCGTACATCGGATAGTCCATGCCGGTCAGTTGCAGTGTGCCTTTTCTGTCGACGTCGATCGTCGTGAATCCTTTCGGAGTCGTGGTGCCGGCAGTTTCATTCTCGAAGTTGTAGTAGCGCGTGTCGGAACCCAAAGCCAAGCCTTTCACGGCGAGCGAGATGCTTCCGCCTTCTTCGAAGGTCACTACAAGGTTGTCGGTCACTTCCGAAGAAGTGTCGAGCGCGTTGAATGTCATTGTGAATGCCACGCCCGATCCGGCTTCAATTTTCGTGCCTGCTGCGAGTGTCGACGTGAAGTTTTCTGTCGAGAATTCAGCAGATTTGATTGTCACGGCCGAAGCTCCGTCGTTGACAACAGAGAACGGAGTTGTCGTAGAAACAGATTCTTGGTAGTTGACAGTGCCTGCATTCCATTCCGTCATGTTGAACGCTGCACCGGCTTCCGAGGTGGGAGCAATCCGCACGACGTCGAGCGCAGCACCTTCCGACTTGTAGTAGTTGTGTCCGACATAACGCCAGCGGAAGGAGACAGTCTTGCCTGCATAGGCCGACAAATCGACGCTTTCGCGGCACCAGTATTTGTTGTTTTTGTCGGAGAAAATGGCCAATTGTTTCCAATCTCCGCCATCGTTGATTTCGAAGAAGCAAGCATCGATGCCGTCGTCGGCTGTCGAAGTGTTTTTCACAAGCCCGCTTTCATCTTTTTCCAATCCCACGGGGTAGTCGTTGCCCCAATAGAAACTCATTGTCATCGGCGTGTCGGCAGGAAGTTCTACTTCCGGCATTTCCAAAGAAGAGGTGGATTCTTCTGCATAGCATCCGACCACTGCGCTTGTGGTTCCTTCGAACGCATAAGCAGTCGAGTAGTCCCATTCAGTCCAGCTTCCGTCGTTTGTCACGCGCCATCCGAGCGGCGGGAATCCGTTTTCAAAGCCTTCGGAGTAGGGGAATGTGTCGATGGTTTGGTCGGCGATTATCGTAAAGCTCCATACGGGCACGTTGGCAGCTTCGCCTTTGTCGTTATAGGGTACGACTTTCCAATTGTAAGTTGTCCCATATTCGCAAGACGGAATCGTGTAAGTGGTGACGTCGCCAAGGTCCTCGCCGTTGATCAAATTGGAGGCAGCGGCATCCGACCCTACATACAATTTATATCCGGTGGCAAACAATGCCTTTGACCATTCCAATTCTACGTCTTTGTTGTAGATGTCCGTAGCTTTGTCCTCCGGAGTCACTACGGATGAGACTTCAGGGATTCCGCCTATGCCATAATATTTGGGAAGAATCGCGCAACCGAGGTAGAACGTGCTCAAACTCGGAGTAGTTTGTGTGTCGAACACCACTTCGCTATATGCCCAACGCAAGTAGCAGTTGTCGGAATCTACTGTGCCTAAGCTTACGGTTTCGGTTGTTACGACATCATACTCGTTGTAGGGAGCCGTCCAAACGGTATTCCAAGAGTTCCCTCCGTCCGTGGAGAATTCCAAAGTCACGTTGTTGTCGGAGCCTTCTCCGAATTCGGAAAGGTATGAGTCCATATATGTAAACGTGACAGATTGCTCTTTTCCGCCCGAGAGGTCGAGGCGCGGAGTTGTCAGATAGCAAGGACCCGACATGGAGCCTCCTGCGTATGCCACATAGTCGCCTTCCAATGTGTTTGCGCCGTACATCACGCCCCAGTCTTGGCTTGTCCATCCTGCAGGCGGGAATCCATTTTCAAAGCCTTCAAATGTCGCGTCGGCAGGAAGCATTTGCTTGGCTGCTTTCACGTTGAGCACCACTTCGCCGCCGTTCGTCTTGAACACAATCGCGCCGGAAGTGACGCTTTCTTGCGTGGCATGGTATGCCACGTTGAAGCTGACAGATTCGTTTTTGCGAAGATCGACAGTGGCAGGATCGAGCGTTGTCGAGAATCCGGCCGGCAATTCGATGTCTTCGATTTTCAGGCCGTTTTTGCCGTCGTTCGATAATGTGATCGCTTCCGAATACATCTTCGCGCCCATGTAGATGTCGCCGAAATTATACGAACGCTTCGATAATTTGGCAATAGGCGCAGTGGCCGGCGTGAATTGCTCTACTTTCACGTTGTCGACATACACGGAGTTTCCGGTTTCTCCAAACATGACAAACACGAAGGCCAATTTCACTTTTTTGCCTTGGTATTCGCTCAGGTCGATGTAGGAAGAATATGTGACCCAACCGGAGATGCTGCCAATTATGCCGCTGTTTTCGAGGGCTTCTTGATCCCAAATCGACCAAATTGTTTCGGCATTGTCTGTGTCGTTGTTTTCCACGACGCGCACTTGCAAGTCGCAATCTTTATTGCTTAAGATGCTTTGCGCAACTTTCCAAAGAAACGATAATTGATAAGTGTTGTCCAGATTCAACTCCGGAGTGAGCAACATTTCTTCGCGTGGACCAACGCCGTCGTCGTCGCCGAACATTGAGCCGGTCACCGTGGCTTGATGGCTGTCGGCAAGCGAGTTGGATGTGTAATTGACTGTCCAACGATATTCATCGTTATTGCCGTCGTAGGTATCGACAGACGACCAGCCCGTAGGCAAATTCGGATCGTAGGTGATTACCGAAGTCGATTCGAAATCCTCGTTGAGGATTGTTTGCGAGACTGCGGCAAACGGAACGCATCCGAGCAATGCTAATGTGAGATAAAATTTCTTCATTGCAAATGGTTTGTTATTAATAAAAACTGGATTTCTTTTCACTTGAATTTTATTTCGTTTAGTGATTAGCGCCTGCAAAGTTACATATATTTATTTCAAATGCGCCAATAAATCGGTTTTTATGTCCATTTTTAATTCGGAAAAATGACATTTTGTGTACGAATGATTGGTTTTTGCCGACATTTGGCTATTTCCTTTACATAAAATAAGCTGCATCTCGGCATAATCGCTCAAGCAAGCTTGGCGCTTCTGCGCTCGATTTGCGGTATCTTTGCATAAGGTAAGCTGCATCTCGGCATAATCGCTCAAACAAGTTTGGCGCTTCTGCGCTCGATTTGCATTATCTTTGCATAAGGCAAGACGAGATTTGGATATGGTGAAAAAAGTATTGGTGACCGGTGCCGGCGGATTTATCGGCGGATTTATCGTGGAGGAAGCATTGCGACGCGGATATGAAGTGTGGGCGGCAGTGCGAGCAACCACTTCGCGGGAATATCTTGCAGATTCGCGCATTCGTTTCATCACGCTCGATTTTTCGAATCGCAGCGAATTAGAACATACGCTTCGCAAAGCCGTAGAAGAAAATGGTCGCTGGGACTATGTGGTGCACAATCTCGGAGCCACAAAATGCCGTCGTCCGGAAGATTTCGAACGAGTGAACGTCGGTTGCCTTCGTGCGTTGACTGAATCGCTATTGCACATCGAAGCCGTTCCCGACGGATTTTTGATGATGAGCAGCATGAGCGTGCTTGGTTGTGGCGACGAGACGGGCTATCGCCCGTTCACGGCATCCAGCGCGACAGCCCCCGTCACAGCCTACGGGCGTTCCAAATTGGCGGCAGAACGCTACCTGCAATCGCTTCCGGAATTTCCTTACGTGGCATTTCGCCCGACAGGTGTCTATGGTCCGCGCGAACGCGATTATTTCCTGATGATCAAAAGCATTGCTTGCGGCTTTGATTTTGGCGTCGGATATCGACGGCAACTGCTGACGTTTATTTACGTGAAAGATTTGGCGTGCGCCATTTTCGATGCCTTGGAGTCGGGCGTGCGCCGGAAATCCTACTTGTTGGCAGATGGAAAAACATACACGCAAAAGGATTTTCGGGAAATCGTCAAACGCGAGCTTGGAAAACGGTTTGTCGTGCCAATTGTCGCACCGCTGTGGATTGTGAAAATTGTTTGCGCCGCATCGGAATGGCTGGCCGGCCTGCGCGGCAAAGTTTCCACGCTCAACCGTGACAAGTATCTCATCTTGAAGCAGCGCAATTGGGCTTGCGACACGTCGGAAGCCACGGCCGATTTCGGATTTCATGCAAATTACGATTTGCAAGCCGGTCTTCGGGAAGCAATTGCGTGGTATCGCAGCAATCACTGGCTGAAAAAATAAAATCGTTTCCTCCAACACGCACCGTTTTATGAATTTTACAAACAGACAGAATATGAAAACAAGAAGAAGTTCCGTAGTTTCCGCATGCCTTTTGTTGGCATTGGGAGCAATCGCACAGACGACGAAAGAAGAAATGTTTGAAACGATAGAAAAAACAGCAGGCGTATATTACGCTTATCCTGTGGAAGAAGCTGTCGAATACACGCAAGCCCCCGACGGATATGAACCATTCTACATCAGCCATTTCGGCCGTCACGGCTCGCGCTACCTCATCTTGGAAACCGATTATACCAATCCTATCCGGGAAATGGAACGCGCCGAAAAAGCAGGCGCGCTTTCCGAATTGGGAAAAGATGCGCTGTCGCGCTTACGCGCAATCTACGACGAAGCGGAAGGCCGTGCCGAGGACTTGTCGCCTCTCGGAGCACGACAACACCGCGGAATTGCCGAGCGCATGACAGCCGCGTTTCCGGAAGTTTTCGGAGACGGCAAGAAAATATCGGCCCGCTCGTCTATAATATTACGTTGCGCCATGAGCATGGCTGCGTTTTGCGACCGCTTGAAAGAACTGAACCCAACCTTGAAAATCACATACGAATCTTCTAAAAAATACATGCCCTACCTGACAGGGCGTTCCGCCGAAGCCAATGCCTTCACGGGGGCAAACGGCGTGTGGCGAAACTCATACAACACATTCCGAGACGCCCACACAAATCCCGATCGTTTCGTGTCCGCATTGTTTGCCGACTCGGCATACGTCAAGCAATATGTAGACCCGAAAGCATTGATGTGGCAGTTTTATTGGGTGGCTTCCGACGTGCAAAACATGGAAACCGAAGCGACGCTCTACGACTTGTTTACAAAGCAAGAACTTTTCGACCTCTGGCAATGCTTCAACTACCAATTTTATTGCACGAATGCCAACCATGCAGATTCCAACGGGGCAGTCAAAGACAGTTACAAACCGCTTTTGCGCAACATCATTGAAAGCGCCGACGAAGCAATTGCCAAAGGCGACATAGCCGCGACTCTGCGTTTCGCCCACGACTCCAATATCACGCCGTTGGCCGCATTGATGGGCATCGAAAATTATGGTGTTGCTGTCAAGTCGCCCGAAACGCTCTATACGCATTGGACCGATTTCAAAGTTTCGCCAATGGCTGCCAATTTGCAAATCGTATTCTACAAGAAACAAGCGAAAACCGATGGCGACATCCTCGTCAAATTCTTGCTGAACGAGCAAGAAGTGCATGTGCCGGTAGAAACAGACAGCTTCCCTTACTACAAATGGGACGATGTCCGTGCCTACTATGGGCAATTGGCAGGGATGTAGGCTTGCAATTTTTTCATCAGGTTGTCGATGCGCCGATTGGATTCCAGCAATCTTTCAATCGGTATTCGCCCGTCTTTGACGGCTTCGACAATCATGTCGACTAATTGAAACGGCCGTTCCGGCTCGTAGCCGGTCGAAATATTGTTGCCAGCCACAATCATGTCGGCTCCGGCGTTGATTGCCAATACAATGGCATCTTCCACACTATAATTGTCGATGATGCCTTGCATGTACATGTCGTCGGTCAGGACAACCCCGTCGAAACCCAAGTCGCGGCGCAAGATGCCGTCTATAAAGATTTTCGACAAAGTTGCAGGATAGTCGGGATCGATTCTCCGATTAAATATATGCGCCGTCATGATCATATCAACTTCTCCGGAGCGAATCAGTTCCCGAAAGGGGGCCAATTCATACGGTTGCCACGTATCGGTCACGTCGGTCAAGCCGTAATGGGAATCCGACGCCGAGCTGCCATGCCCCGGAAAATGTTTCAAAGCACAAAGGACGCCATGACGCCGGTGCGCCTCTATGGTCCATGCTGCATTTTGCACAACCACAGCCGTATCGCCGGAGAAACTCCTATGAAGCGCGCCGACGACAGGACATTCCGGATTGACATTGACATCCACCGACGGCGCGAGATTGACGTTCAAGCCCACTTTGTCCATTTCTGCGGCTATGCGTTCGGCATGGGCGAAAGTTGTGTCGCGGTTGTTGATATTGCCAAGATATTCCGCGCTGACAGCCGGCAAGAAACCATATTCCGGCCGCAACCGTCGCACCGTGCCGCCTTCTTGGTCGATGGCAATCAGCAAATTCCGATGCGCTTCCCGACGCAAATCGGCAGTCAGCCGCGCCAACCGGCTTTTTTCCGTAATATTGCGCGAGCCTATTTTCGCAGAGCCCGTCAAATCTATGTCGAACAGAATAATTCCGCCCACGCCTAAATCGCGCACATAGCGAGCCGCATCGCTTTCTTCCGTGATGCTGTCGCCACGAAATCCCACCATGAGCATTCTGGCGGCACAACGCCGCAACACGGAATCGGGCAATTCGGCAGAAACGACATTGAGCGCAACCACCGCGCAAAGCGACAAAAGAATGTTTCGTATTTTCATACTTGACGTTTTTCAGATGCCTCCGTATAGTTTTCAAGCGATTTTTTCAATTCATCGACTATGATGGCTTTCAATTCCGCAGGAGCAATAACCGTTGCCTTATGTCCGAAAGAAAGAATCTCTTGTACAAAATCGTAGGTGATGCAAAGCGTATAGTGAAACACAGAAAAGCCGTCGCACACCTCTTCCCGTTGCGAAGCATGGAGCGGCAAGGCGCGAAGATATTTCGCTTGCTCGTTGTCGACGCGAATCACGACACGCCGCGCTTCCGATTTGGAAGTCATGATGCCGAAAAAGTTTTTGAAAAAATCTTTTACGCCAATATCCGGCATGTCGAACGATTCTTCCGTCAACACGGCATCGTCGACACGGTCGAGCGAATACGTCTTCACCATGCGGTCTTTTGCGTTGTAGCCTATCACATACCATCGCTGCTTGAATATGCGAAGAAAGTACGGTTCGATGACGACAACCGTCGCCCTCGTCCGATAAAATGGCGTATAGGCAAACTTCAACTTGCGCGATTTCTTGATAGCCTCGATGGCTGTGGCAAGATGATTTCGCGCCGATGGAATTTCTTCGAGCATAACTCGCTCGGCAATGTCGCCGGCATCGCTAAGCATTCCGTTGATCGAAAGCGAATTGATGAGCCAACTGCTTAGCTCCCCCATGTTTGAGCCACCTTCGATGAAATATTCGAACGTGGAAGGACTGTAACCGATAGTTATGCCAAACAATTCTTCTATGCCGTTGCGATAATCGTAGAACGTGCGTCGCGGCAAGGGCATCCCGTCGGACACAGACGATTTCTGCCACAAATCGTTCAGTTCGCGGCGCGAAATGCGGCCGCGCCGTTCAATCGTCTCAAGGATCCAAATATATTTGTTTAAAATCCTTTGCGACATGCGTCCACGCTATTTCTTTTTAATTAGCAAAGCCAATCCGGCAGCCGTAATGACAGCGTTGATAATCAGCAATTCAAAACTTATCTGATAACCGCCAAACCATTGCTCGCTGTTTGTTTGGAGCACATAGCATATTGCCGGAGCAAGCACGCATACGACCGGCACCCAACGATCGCGCACGGGGCGCTTGACTGCCATTCCGAAAATAAACATGCCAAGAATCGGACCGTAAGTGTATGATGCCAAGCTGTAAACCGCGTTGATTGCACTGTCGTTGTTCAAATAGTAGAACACTACGATAACGACTATCATCATCGCCGACATGCCGACATGCACTAATTTGCGCGTCCGAGTCAGTTTCTCTTCGTTGCCTTTTTTGTCGGCTTGCAGTATGTCGACGGTAAACGACGTGGTAAGCGCCGTCAATGCAGAGCCGGCTGCCGAGTAGGCCGCAGCGATCAAGCCAATGATGAAAAGAATGCCAATGGCTATGGGGAACCCGTCGCTCCATGCCACCGCCCCGAACAACGCGTCTTTCGTCTCCGCGATGCCATGGCTGCCGGCATACATGTAGAGCAATGTGCCCAGCACGAGGAAAAGCCCAATCACAAATATCTGCACAAACGAACTGACAATCATATTCTTTTGCGACTCGCGGAAATTTTTGCAACTCATCGTGCGTTGCATCAAGTCCTGATCAAGCCCCGTAGTGGCTATCACCATAAACACGCCGGCAATAAATTGTTTCCAAAAATAATGCCCGTCGTTAGGATCGTCGAAGAAAAACACCTTGCTCGTCGGATGGTCGGCAACTGCCGCCGGCAATTCTCCGATGCCAAAACCCATGCTTTGCGCGATAAACACGATACAACTGACAACCGACACGACAAGGCAAAACGTTTTAAGCGAATCCGTCCAAATGAGCGACTTTACCCCTCCTTGGAACGAATAAAGCCAAATGAGCGCGACCGTCAGTATGACGTTCAACGCAAACGGCATGTGAAGTGGCTCGAACACCAACGTTTGCAACACGACGCATACCACGAAAAACCGCACCGACGCGCCAAGCATTTTCGACACGAAAAAGAACCAAGCTCCCGTGCGATACGAAGCCAAGCCAAATCGATTTTCCAAATAACCGTAAATGCTCACAAGGTTCATCCGATAGAACATCGGTATCAGGACAAGCGCCACGACAATCGATCCGACAAAAAAGCCGAGCACCATCTGCATATAAGAATATCCGCCATCCATGACGGCTCCCGGAACGGAAATAAACGTCACGCCGGAAATGCTCGCTCCGGTCATGGCGATAGCCACCATATACCATGGCGACTTGCGATTTCCCGTAAAGAATCCGGCATTATCGGCTTTTCGCCCTGTTATCCATGAAATGACAAACAACAATACGAAATAAAAAGCGATTGTTGCAAGTACGATCCAAGCTGTATTGTTCATTTAATTTGGGGTTTGAAGTTTCTACGATTATTTCCTATTCCGCATAAAGCAAATAAGGCTTGCGCTGCTTTTTGAATTTCTCCACATCGGCTTTCCAAGTTGCCTTGATTTCATCTGCGCTTTTCCCTTGCTCGATCATTTTCCGAATGTCGCCGCGTCCTATGAGCAATTCAAAGAACGAACGGAAAAAATGATCGCCGAGATTAAGATTGCGGTAAGCATCTATCAAATATTCGAGATTAATGCCTTTTGCAATAATTTCATCGTCGGGCAAGTCGGAAAGGTCTACGCCATGACACAGCTTGTTCAATTGCGGCGGATTTTTTGCACCGGGAACGCTGCGAGGAGTGAACGAAAAGTCGTAGCCCGTCATGTTAGGATGCCCATAGATTTGGAACGGCTTTGTCGTGCCGCGTCCAAGGCTCACCGGCGTAGCTTCGAAATAACACATGGAAGGATAGAGGTAGATCGAATGCATGTTTGGAAGGTTGGGAGATGGCGGAATCGGAAGCACATAGCGGCTTTGGTGTGTGTAGTTTTTGCATTTTATCACCGTCAAAGGCACCTTCTTGCCGTCTTTCAACCAGCCTTCGCCATTGGCCATTTGCGCAAGTTCGCCCAATGTCATGCCATGCACCACGGGGATTGGCAACCGGCCTACGCCCGATGCGTATTTCATGTCGAGAATCGGGCCGTCGACATACATTCCGTTGGGGTTCGGACGATCGAGCACCATGAAACTTTTGCCATATTTGGCAGCGGCATTCATCAAATCGACCATCGTGCAATAATACGTATAGAACCGCAAGCCCACATCTTGAATGTCGACAACGATAATATCAATATTGTCCATCACCTCTTTTTTAGGCTCGCGTTTGCCGCCATCATAAAGCGACGCGATTGGGATTCCCGTTTCCGGATCGACGCTGCTTTTCACGTGTTCCCCGGCATCGGCATTCCCGCGGAATCCATGCTCCGGCGAGAAAATTGTCGTGACGTTCACGCCTTTTTCCAGCATGATGTCCACCACATGTTTGTCGCCGACCATGCCCGTATGGTTGCTCAGCAAGGCTACTTTTTTGCCTTTAAGAAGTGGAATATACTCGTCGGTCGATTCCGCTCCGACTTTAATCTGCGCATTTGTCGAGAAAATGCACATGGCTGCCATTGCCGCAAGCCATAAGGTTCTAAAATATTTCATCCGAATGCTTTTTATGTTAGATATCTTTGCAAAGGTAACACAAATCGAGTGCAATGCAATCAAGATGCTCGAATTTGTTGACCCAAGACGCATTTGCCAATACACGAAACAACGCAATAATCGGCGGAGCTTTCCGTTTTTCATTTACAGTAAGATATCTCTAATCCAATTTGTCATGAAGTTGTTCGGTTCTTTTCATTTAAAGGCAAGGATTCTCGACCTTTTTAAATCCTTCCCAATGGAGTGCGTGACGGGATTGGTGCTTTTTGCAGTTTTTTGCATATCAGAAGTTCCGGAAACTGCCATCGAGTGGAATTACATATTGTATTTCACGCCTGTCATATTTGTTGCCGTATACAGCGCCAACCGCATCTTTTCCCATGCCAATGCCAAATGGATATACTATGCGGTTTTGCCTGCAATGGCAATCGTCTTTGGACTGACATTCTATCGCCTCGGCAAATTCATCGATTCTGCCGGCTATCCGGTACTGCTTATTTTAGCGGCAATCGTATTTTTGACCCACCGGCAACCTAACGACAATTCCGAATTTTCCCGTCGATTGTTGCAACGCGTGTTGAACGCCTTTTTCGCAATGGGAATTGGATTGCTGACATTGCTGTTCGTCGTATTGATTGTTTTTTCTATCAATTATATATTTTCCTTGAAAATAGACAGCTTTTTGGACTATGTGGCAGCTTTCATATTCCTCTGCGAAATTCCATTGTTGTTGTGTTCGCTGCAAAAGGATTCGGAATCTAAAAATTGGAGCACCCCAGCAAACGTGTTGCGCATCGCCTGCAACTATGTCCTGCATCCGGCAATAGCAATCTACACAGTCATTTTATACTTGTACGCCATTTCGATCCTCGTCAATTGGGAATTGCCAAAAGGCGGCATTTCATACATGGTATTCGCTTTTTTCATGGTGGCTTTTGCCGGCATGACGATGCAAGTCATTGCCGCAAAACCGGTTTTCAAAGCATTCTATCGCTATTTCACTTATATCGCCATTCCTCCGCTTTGCCTTTTTTGGATGGGTGCGCTTTATCGGATACAAATGTACGGATTCACGGAAATGCGGGTCTACCTGATAGTTTGCGGCTTGATCGTAACGCTGTGTACGGCCTCCCTTTTGTGGAAGCGGGCTTCGTTCCGCTATATGCTTTCATTTGCAGGGATTGCAATCGCATTGTTCACCTACATTCCTAAAATATCGGCAAACGACATCGGCATCATGTCGCAGGCAAATCGCATGAAAGAAATAGCTGTTTCTCTCAATCTCTGCGACAAGCGCGACGGCAAGTTGGCTCACACCGCTGAGTTTGTTGCCACCGACAGCATCGCGGCCAGCCGCGCCAACGAACTTTCAGAAGCATACAAATACCTCGCTCGCGAATTGGGCGAGGCTGAAACGCGACAACGCTATGGGGAAAATGAATTGCCTGAAAAATACAAAAACCGCAACTATTCTCCCATAAATCATTTCTATCTTCGGTCTGTCACAAGCATTGACATTTCAGAGTATCAAACATGCGTCAGGGGGGATTTTGCGATAAGTCCTAACGTCATTCAGATTGACAATAGGCAATTTTCATGCGATTTCAAAAAGCATTTTGCTCCCTACCATAAACTATTCGACCAAACAGAAGACTATGGTGAACTCGGCACGACAAGCCCGTTTATCTTAAAAACAGATTCTTGCATGATCGTTTTCAGCAGCATCGACTACAACACTGAAACAGAAGAATGCAAATTCGACGTTTGGGCGGTGTTCTTCAAATGACATTATTCGGCTTGAAACAAGCCGCTTTGCATGGAGTGCGGATTTTTGTGCAAATGATTGTATGCCAACATGGTCACTTCGCGACCACGCGGCGTGCGCTTGATGAAGCCTTCCTTGATTAAAAATGGCTCATAAACTTCCTCCACCGTCTCTGCATCTTCGCCGAGCGCCGTGGCAATCGTCGAAAGCCCGACAGGCCCGCCATTGAATTTGTCGATGATTGTAAGCAGCAGTTTATTGTCGATTTCGTCAAGCCCGTATCGATCGATATTGAGCGCTTCCAAAGAAAATTTCGCTATTTCCATGTCGATTTTGCCGCTCCCTTTCACTTGCGCGAAGTCGCGCACGCGGCGCAACAAAGCATTGGCCACACGCGGCGTTCCGCGGCTGCGCATGGCTATTTCCCCTGCGGCTTCCGTGGTGCATTCGACGTTGAGCAATCGTGCCGACCGTTGCACGATGCGTCGCAACACGGCATGATCGTAGTATTCGAGGTGGCAATTGATGCCGAATCGCGCCCGCAAAGGCGGCGTCAGCAATCCGCTCCGCGTAGTGGCGCCGATAAGCGTGAACGGTGCCAAATTAAGTTGCACCGACCGCGCGCCGGGACCTTTGTCGATCATGATGTCGATGCGATAATCCTCCATGGCTGAATACAAATATTCTTCCACGACGGGATTCAATCGGTGTATTTCGTCGATAAACAACACATCGTTTTCTTCGAGCGACGTCAGGATGCCGGCCAAATCCCCCGGTTTGTCGAGCACAGGACCGGAAGTCACCTTGAAGCCTACGCCCAATTCGTTGGCAACAATATTGCTCAATGTGGTTTTTCCCAATCCCGGAGGGCCATAAAGGAGCGTGTGGTCGAGCGCTTCGCCGCGCATTTTCGCTGCTTGCACGAACACCCGCAAATTGTCGATAATTTTTTCCTGTCCGTTGAAATCATCGAAAATAAGCGGTCGCAAAGCCCGCTCAAACTCTTTGTCGCCATCGATGCGGCTGCTACGTATGTCAAATTTTTCGTCCATCTGCTTCTATTTTTTGCTTTTGCGTGGAAAGCGCTTTGTCCACATAACCGACGATCGTGTCTGGGTCGATGCTACGCAAGCATGCGTAATCGTTGCGCAAGCACTGTTTGTTGCCGAACACCGAACACGGACGGCATGGCATGTCGGCCTGCACTTCCAAATCGTGCGATTGCCGCCACCCGCAAAATCCGCAAAACGGATGCGTGGCTCCCCAAACAGAAACGACAGGCACCCCGACAAGCGAGGCCAAGTGCATGTTGGCAGAATCCATGGACACCATCACATCGACATTGCTAAGCAACGACAATTCTTTTGGGAAACCGTATTTTTTCCCTGCCAAAGAAATCACGTTCGGATACGACACTGTCCAATGCTGCAACACCTCTTGTTCGTGGCCGGCGCCACCAAAAAGGAAAATGCGCGTGTGTTGCCACTTCGCAAGCCGTTCTATCACGAGGCTCATCAATCCGGGCGGATATGTTTTTCCCTTATGTTTGGCAAACGGAGCTACGGCAATCCATGTTTCGCCGCTTTGCTTCGGTCGTGTGATTTGCGCATATTCCGCAGGGTCGACCGGTTTTTCAAACAACGAGACGAACGTCGTCGGGAAGTCAAATCCAAGCGCGGCGAATACGCGCCGGTAACGTTCGTGAGAAGAGGTCAAAGGCACGAGTTGTTTGTTCTTCGGCTGTGTCAATTGCCGCTTTTCCCGCCGGCCTTTGTCGATTTTCCCCACAGCGATGCCCCTAAGGCGGAAATACAAACGCAACACATCTGTGCGCAACACGCCGTGGAGATCGGCAAAAGCGTCGAAATGGCTTTCTTTGTCCAATTCGCCGGCAAGCCGCCACAACCCGGCAAATCCCCGATACGCTGTTTTCACATCAACGCCTTTCACCGTCAAATTAGACGGCTGCTCGATGAAAAGCGTTGCAGCGGCAGGCTGCGTCGCCATGACAAAATGCACATCGGGATAGGCGCGACATAAAGAATAAACCACAGGGATGGTCATTGCCACGTCGCCAAGCGCGGAGAAACGAGCAATCAGCACATTTTTATATTTCGAACCGTCGTGTTTCAAATCGAACAGTCTCTTTCCTATTTTTTACCGTAAAGCACGGGATTCGTGTCTGCGTCGTTGTACATTTTCATTTGACGATACACCTTCATGTATTTTCGTCCGGCGGCAATGTCGTCGAGCAACGTGGCGATAGCATCCGACAAGTCTTTCTTCTGTTCAAGAAGCACATTGAGCTTTGCGGCACATTTTGCCTTATGTTCGGGCGAAGCGTCGGTGCGTTCTGCTTCCTGCCTCATGTGGTAAATCTTCAATGCCAAAATCGACAAGCGGTCGATGGCCCAAGCGGGACTTTCCGTGTTGATCGAAGCATCGGCTTTCGGAGTTACATCCTTGTACAAGTCGCGGAAATAAGAATCGATATCTTCCACGAGGTCTGTACGGTCTTGATTGGACTTGTCTATCCGCCGCTTCAACGCGAGCGCATCCACCGGATTGATTTCCGGATCGCGAATAATATCCTCCATGTGCCACTGCACCGCGTCAATCCAATTCTTGCGAAACAACACGGCATCGATCGAGTCCGATCCGTGCGGATTTTCGACAACGGCATCTATATTGTCATACTCATGATAAAGGCGCGTCGCCTCATCAAATATCTGATTGCATTTTTCTACGAAAGTATTCATCTGTCTTATTTTTATGGTTTGTAGGCAAAAATAATGCAAATCGAAAGCAGAAGCGCCAAACTCGTTTGAGCGATTATGCCGAGATGCAACTTATCTTATGCAAAGATACTATCTTTGTTTCAAAAGAAAAAGGTGTAGATTTGAATATTAAAAAGATAGATAGAAATTCCGCCTTTTCAGCGTGGCGATATGCAATCGTCGAAAGAATGATTGAAAGAAAAATCATCTTGACACCCTTAATAATCAAGAAAACGTGTATTTTTGCAGGTACAATAATCTTGAATACGTGAAATACAAGCAATGCAATAATCTTGAATACGTGAAATATGAAAAGAAAAATATACGATAAACTGCTGGATTGGAAGAAGAACCATAAGGGTGATACCGCTCTTTTAATAGAAGGAGCCCGGCGCATAGGGAAAAGCTATATCGTGGAAGAATTTGCACGCAAGGAATACATGTCTTATATTTTGGTGGACTTTAGCAAGGTTAATCCTCAAGTGATGGAGTTTTTCAACCTTTATCTGGACGACCTTGACATGCTCTTCATGAATCTGGAACTTTATTTTAGGCGGAAACTTACTCCACGTCAGGCAAAAGACGAAGAAGCCCATTCTTTGATCATATTCGATGAAGTGCAATTTTGTCCTCGTGCTCGTGCTGCCATTAAGCACTTGGTGGCAGACCGGCGTTACGATTACATTGAAACAGGTTCGCTCATTTCCATCAAGAAGAATGTCAAGGAAATCATGCTACCCTCAGAAGAACACGCAATCGAAATGTTTCCGATGGATTTTGAGGAATTTTTGTGGGCTATGGGAGACGAAATGTTGATGCCTTATATTCGGATGCGGTTTGAGAAGCGTCTTCCAATGGAAGCTTTTCATCGTCGGGCAATGGATTATTTCCGACAATACCTAATTGTAGGAGGCATGCCGCAAGCTGTCGCCAAATATGTAGAAACGCGGGATTTTGAAAAGGTAGATGAGGTGAAGCGTGACATATTGGCCCTTTATCGCAATGACATCCATAAATATGCCGACAATCAAGAAACCAAAGTAGCCGCTATTTTTGAAGAAATTCCGGGACAATTGCAGAAGCACGAAAAGAAGTTTATTTTGTCTGCCTTGCAGAGTGAAGCTCGCATGCGTGATTATTCGCAGGCTTTTTTTTGGCTGAATGACGCTAAAATTATCAATTGTTGTTATAATTCTACGGAACCAAGCATCGGATTGAAGCTGAATGAAGAGCGTACCACGCTGAAATGCTATATGGGCGATACCGGTTTGCTCATCAGCCATGCTTTCGATGAGAGGGGAATTGTTAATGCCGACCTTTACCGAAAACTGTTGTTTGACAAGCTGGAAGTGAACGAAGGCATGTTGGTGGAGAACATTGTGGCGCAAATGCTTCGGGCGGCAGGACACAAACTTTATTTCTTCAGCAACAGTTCTCGGACATCGGCGGATGGCCGCATGAAAATTGATTTCTTAATTGCCAAATCTGTAACTACCAGCAGACATAATATTTCCCCCATAGAGGTGAAGTCAGGGCAACGTTACACGCTTAATTCATTAAAAAAGTGCATAGCCAAGTATGGCGCCCAATTATCCACACCCTACATGCTTCACGACAAGGACGTGAAGATAGAAAATGGCATTGTGTACCTGCCTTTATACATGACACCGTTGCTTTGAACAATATGGGAAAGCAGCCTACATACCAAGAACTGTTGGCGGCATACAACAAACTTCTGATGGAAAATCAACATCTTCGTGAGAAGATAGGCGAGTTGCAGACCTTATTGGGCAGCAAGAACAATTCCACGACCCCGCTCGCTATAAAACGACATCTGTCTTTGGAAGAAAAAGCACAAAGAACATTAGTATAGTTATATGTGAATATTGAGAGCCACTGAAAAGAAGCTTATATCGCCTGTTTGATATTCGGGGATTGTCGTTTTAGAAATGGCGTATCTGAAGAAAATACCTGCACGGTGCACTCACATGTCGCTGCCACGAGAAAGGGCAACTAATCTTTTTCAAGTGAGAGAAAGGCATGCAGGAGATATAAATCGGCACAATGGAATATATCTATCCACTTCCAATTATAAAATGTCCAATGCTATGAAGGACGCAGCATGAAAAACCAATAACTAGCTAATGATATGGCAAAACGATTCATTTGACAACTATTATCAGGTTATAGTTCTCAGTTTATAGAACGTTGCGCAGGGGCGAGTATCGCTAAGTGTGAAAATATTCCGATGCCAATTATCAGTGAAGAAATCCTACATGATTTAAAAATAAACACACTAATATATTTAGTTTCAATAAACACCTACATTGACAGAACAAATGAAATTGTATTAAAAGGGCGCAATAAATTAGTAATATGTGTTATCTCTTTCAAAGAGATGGATTGATTTACAATATTGATTGTAATCAGCATATTAGCTTTTCCTAATGATGAAATTACAAAACATTCTTAATTATTTTTCAACAAGTGAAAGATTTCAGTTGAATTTTTTAGTATGAAATATTTTTCATATATTTGCTTGCGTGAATCCATCTCTTTGAAAGAGATAATATGAAACACAGCTAAAATTAATAAAAACCGAAGTAGCGATGGGATATAACAGCTTAAAAGCATTATGGCAACTAAAAGAAGTTCGTATGTTTTTCCTAGGGAGGAAGATTTTCAAGATGCAAAGGATCATCTTTACAGAGAGATGAGCAGCGATTACTATGATTCCAATAAAATCTATTTCTATGGATATTGGGGGAGTTGTTCGAGATTTGATTGGGATAGATGCTATAAAATTGAAATTTGGAGTGAATGTTCTGACCCAATCAAAGCCGCATCAATTATTAAGGAACACGGCGGTAAATATTATGATGAATAAAATTATTTAAACACCTGCTGGCATCAACAAACAGAGATATTTTATAATAATTATCTCTGTTTGTCGATTTTCAAATATAATTATTATGACCATATTGATAGTTATTGGGGCTTTTCTCTTTATTGGAGTGGCAATTGGCGTTTCGGGAAATGTCAAAGCTAAAAGAGAAATTGAAGAAGACTATAAGCATAAAGAGCAAATGGAAAACAAACTTCATTACGGGGTATTATAAAATAAATGCAGATGCCAACAAATTAATATCTTTACGAAAGAACATATTTCTTTTATTAGCCCTGATGAATATACATATGTGAACTATAATAGTGCAATAGTTGTGGGAGCTTTATACGGGAAGTTCGTAAAGTTCGAATATAAGTTATTACAATAAACAGCGAACCAGATGCTATAACAAATCTCAAGGGTATGAGTAAATAGATATGTCAAAAATACCAGAATGGAAAACAAAAAGAAAAAAAGCATTAATTGCCATGTGCACATTAGGACTATCTGAGACTCCTTGGAAACTTTTGTTTTCATCATCTAAAGATGCAGATAAAGGAATGTCTTTTGAAGGAAATATTTTTGGTTTTTTATTTAAAATTATTTGGTTTATAGCATGGGGGGTCTTAACCTCTGTTATTATGTGGATTGTCAATATATTTAAGTTTATCAATTATTCCATAGCAATAGCAATGAATAAATAAAGATTAATTGCCCATTAGAAAAACCGAGATTTTGTTTAAACTTTTATTTCATTCTGTTTGATTTCTTTATTTTATCAGTTATCAATGCTTGTAAAGATCAACTATCTTGGTTGCAACACAGATGAAAACAATGCCATACGTATTTATGATTCAGCTTTGGCAGAGAATGTTTTAGAAGCGCTTTATACTTGATGCTAATTTTATGACGCTAGTAGATGCTATTCTGTTTGAAAAGTGTTTTCCCTTTATCTTCATGGAAAAGTTTTGGCTATGAGGAAGAAAAGCGCTTCTTTTACAAATAGGAAAAGTATTCTTGGAACTTCTGAAAAAGCAACCATTTTTACATTGGCTTACTTCGTAACGCCACCGGATTTAGTGAGTTAGTAGATTTTTATGGGGATACGTATGTAAATTGTCAATGCGATATAGGAAGACTTGCGACTGTGAGTAGCATTACCGGCAAAGGTTGAAACAACTGAGCAAAGCCACTCCTTAGTCCAACAAATTTATCCCCATCTTTTTCCCGACCCCAAAAACAAAAAAAGCACTAATTCCAATGAGAATTAGCACTTCTTCTAAATTTTGCTTTATAAGTTTGCGGTGCGGACGGGACTCGAACCCGCGACCCCATGCGTGACAGGCATGTATTCTAACCAGCTGAACTACCGCACCTGATAGTTTTTCTTTTTCAGCGGTGCAAATTTAAGGCGGTTTCCTTTTTTGTGCAATACTTCAGAAAAATAAATTGCGCAACGTGAGTGAATTTATTTCGATTTTTTTGGGGCGACGAAGATATATTTGATTATAAATCGTACCTTTGTAAGGACAAGCACAGTTTGCGCTGCAAGTATCCGTGGATAGAATTGAATGCTTGCATGAGACAAAATAGCTTGCCTAAACAGCTGATATATGGAGAATTTGAAATTAAGCATCAAACATGTGTTGGGCTTTGTCGACAAGGCCCGGATTGACGCGCTCGACCCAATTGCATCGGACGCTGTCGGAAAATTGGAAAACGGAACAGGCGAAGGCTGCGATTATTTGGGCTGGCTGCACCTTGCTGAAAACATGGAAGGGCAAGTTGCCGAAATTTGTCGCGTTGCGGAGGTGTTGCGGCGCGATTGCGAATACGTGGTGGCGATCGGCATCGGCGGCAGCTATCTTGGCGCGAAAGCCGTGATTTCCGCGTTGAGCGATTCATTTGCCGACATGAAACCTTCGTCGGGGGCGCGTGTTTTGTTTGCCGGACATAATATCGGAGAAGACTATATGGGCGAATTGATGGAATTGCTGAGCGGCAAGAAATTCGGCATTATCGTTGTTTCCAAATCAGGCACGACGACAGAGCCGGCCATCGCGTTCCGCCTATTGAAAGAAATGTTGGAAAAGCAAGAAGGCAAGGCATTTGCCGCCAAGCACATCGTGGCTGTGACCGACGCCCAAAAAGGCGCGCTCCGGAAACTTGCCAACGATGAAGGCTACGAGACGTTTACGATTGCCGGCAATGTCGGGGGACGTTTCTCGGTGCTTACGCCGGTGGGGTTGCTGCCGATAGCCGTGGCCGGATTCGACATCCGCCGTTTGCTCGACGGCGCAGCGGCAATGGAAAAAGCCACAGCCGCTGCCAACGATTCAAACCCCGCATATCTTTACGCCAAAACGAGAAATGCGCTTTATCGCGAAGGAAAGAAAATAGAAATTCTTGTGAACTACAATCCCAAGTTGCATTATTTCGGCGAATGGTGGAAACAACTCTATGGCGAGAGCGAAGGCAAAGACCATAAGGGCATTTTCCCTGCGGCAGTCGACAATTCTACCGACTTGCACTCCATGGGACAATGGATCCAGCAAGGAGAGCGCACGATATTCGAGACAGTCGTTTCGGTGTCGAAAACGTGCCGCGAGGTGGTTATTCCGTTCGACAGCGACAATCTTGACGGACTGAATTACATAGCCGGAAAACGGGTGGACGAAGTGAACAAAATGGCGGAACTCGGCACGCTGATGGCGCATGTCGACGGCGGAGTGCCCAATATCCACATCACGATTCCCGAACTTTCGGAATATACGATCGGCGGATTGATTTACTTCTTTGAAAAGTCGTGCGGCATCAGCGGATATATCCTTGGCGTGAATCCGTTCAACCAGCCGGGGGTTGAGGCCTACAAAAGAAACATGTTCGCGTTGCTCGACAAGCCGGGCTATGAAGAAGAAAGCAAGGCCATCCGCGAGAAATTGGGTTGAACCTTAGTTATTTCAATATAAACATTATGAGGAAACGATACGGATTGATTGCCGGAATTGCGCTCTTTTTGAGTGGCGCGGTTCTGGCAGAGAATGGATTGATTGTGGAAAAAACGTCGGGCGGCTCGGAGTCGTTTGCTTTTCCGAAGATCGGCAAAATTGTGTTTACGGAAAATGCCATGGAGTTGCACGAAGCGGCTACGGGCACAGTCCGGACATTTAATTTCGTCGATATCGGGAAATTGTATTTTGGCGATGCCGATGCCGGCGTGACGACTGTCGCAGAAAGCGGAAATTTGGAATTTTACGCATCGGGCGGGACAATCGGCGTGAAAGGCCTGCCGGAGGCGAAGGATGCTTATGTGGTCGACATGGGCGGTCGCGTTTGCATGGCGCTGAAGCAATGGGACGGCAGTCCTGTTTCGGTTTCTGCCCTTTCGGGCGGCGTTTATATCCTTGTTGTGGGAAACAATGCATTTAAGTTTGTCAAATAAAAAAATCAGATATGAAAAAAATACTATTACCGCTGTTGGGTTTCGTCGCGCTTGCGACAGTGTCTGCCTATCCGGAAATGATGAAAATTTATTTGAAAGATGGCAGCGTAGTGCAATATAACACGGAAAACATCGATTCCGTGAAATTCGAAGAACAGCGTCCGGCGGCTGTCATTACGGTATCGGACGTCACTTTGTCGTCGGCCAATTTTGTCATTGAGCCGGATGCCGCTGTTGGAACATATAATTTTGGTGTCGTAGAGAAAACCACATACGACGGTTATGCTTCGGTGGAAGCGCTGAACGCGGCAGAACTGGAACGCCTTCAAGCGGAAGCCGACGAATGGTGGATGACGCTGCCCGAATATTTGGAATTTGCGCTTTACAACAGTTCGGAAGGAACAAAAGAATTTACACGCGACAATCTGAACGCTGGAACGGAATATGTGGCTTTCGTCTATGGCTTGTCGACAGACGGCAAAGTGACAACGCCGATTGTGACGGAAGAATTCCAAACCGGCGCTTTGCAAGCAGTCGAATTTAATTTGAACGTATCGTCGCTGACAGCCAAAGCGGGCATTGTAGGCGCAAATCCTGAAAGCGACATCTATTATTATCTTGGCTATACGTCGGTAGAGGCTTATGAAGAGTCGTTCCATGGCAGCGACGAAGAACTCCTCGACAATGCTTTGGCACAAGTGATCAACAACATGATCATGGGCGGCTCGTTTGAATCGCTTGCAAAGAAAGGCGCGACGCGCCTCCAAATGTCGGGGCTCGTCCCGGGAACAGACTATTACGCCATTGCTTTCGGCATGGAAAAACGAGGCGAAAATTCGGCGTATGCCACAACCACATTGGCAAAATATGCATTTTCGACTCCGGGATTCACGGTGACAGACGATTGCACGTTCGATGTGTCTGTCGACAATGTTTCGGCCATGTTGATGGATTTGACGGTTACGCCTTCGAACGCCTCGACGCGCTACTATGTGACGATCAAAGCCGATTCGGAAACGGTCGGAAAAACGCCGGAACAAGTTGCCGACGAGCAAATCGTGTTTGAAGACGGATTCCAAATCAATTGGGCTACATCTCCGCAAATTTTCACGGGCACGCAAACGCTTAATTCGCGCACGGATCTTGGCGTGACAAATATCAAGCCGGAAACCGATTATACGATTTATGTTTTCGGCGTGAACACGGATGGCTACCGGACAACCGCTGTCTCGACAAAGAAAGCGCGCACAGTAGCAGCAGAGCCGTCGGAGATGACAATCACATTTGAAGGAGTGACCGTCGGCGAAGAAACAGATTCACAAGATTGGTTCAAGACCAACTATTACGTGTCGTTTACGCCCGTGCCGTCGGTCGACGATGAATACTACTACGTAGGACTTGTTTCTGTCGACGACTACGAATGGGCAACCGTTTTCGGCGGTTCGGATGAAGACTTCATGAACCAAGTGATAACGGCAGCCGGAGAATATATCACGATGAATTGCTTCATCGGGCGTCCGGACCAACCTTTGAAGGCTACAGTGGACTATGCCGGGCAGGATTTGAAGCCGGGAACGGATTACTATTTGATAGCCTTTGGCTACGAAGGAACGGCGACTACGCCGCTTTTCAAACAACAAGTGCGCACTTCCGGCGAATCTGACAGCGGATGGCCCGGCGACGATGGCGGATGGGCGGATTTCGGAGAGTGATATCCTGTTGGATTGGTATTGAAAATGGATTGCAACCGGCAAAAATAACCGGAACGCAAAACAAGAAAATTTACCAAGTCCGCAAAGTATAAAGTTGAATCGATTGGGGGATGGGAGCGGAAAAAGCAACTCTCATCCCTCAATTTTTGTTTCTTCAAAACTGCTTTTTCAATCGAGAATTTGTAGTTGAAAGTGGGGAAAGCTGCCCTAAACCCTCAGTCGTTATTACGTTCCAAATCCAGCAAGAAACTTTTTGCTTCGATGCCGCCGGCGTATCCGCCGAACGTGCCGTTGCTTCCGACGACGCGGTGGCATGGCGCAAAAATGGATATGGCGTTTGCGCCATTGGCGTTTGCCACGGCGCGTACGGCGTTGGGGCGTCCGAGCCGCGCAGCCAAGTCGGCATAGGTTATGGTCGCGCCATAAGGTATTTTCAACAACTCTTGCCATACGTTTTTTTGAAAATCAGTGCCGACAAACAGCAATGGCATGTCGAATGCCTGTCTTTTTCCTTTGAAATATTCGTCTAATTGCCACGCGGCTTCTTGAACGACGGGGACGGGCTCTTCCGTGAATTTGGCATTCAAAAGGGCTTGCAGGCGGTTTTCCACTCTTTTGGGATGTAGCTCTTTCGTCCAGTTGCAGAGGCAAAGCCGATTGCCGAAAGCACCGAGCAACAGTTCCCCGCAAGGGGATTGGTAGCGTTGAATCGATATTTTACCTTTCATAATGTCGTTGCGTATATTTAGTAACACTGTTTTGCCAATCGGTCAGCGTGCCGGCGCGGCTGTTTTTGCCGGTCGCACGTCGGGCAGCCATACCGCCACGATTCCCAGCAATGGCAGCCACGTGCTGACATGGAAAATGAATTCGATGCTTGTCAAGTCGGCAATCCAACCAAAGAAAGCCGAGCCTATGCCGCCCAATCCGAACATCAGTCCGAAAAACACGCCGGCAATCATCCCGACTTTGTCGGGCATCAAGTCGGTGGCATAAACAACAATGGCCGAAAACGCCGACGCGATAATCAATCCTGCGGCGATAGCGGCAGCAATCGTCCAAAACAAATTGAGATAGGGCATTGCCAACGCAAACGGCGCAGCCCCGAGAATGGAAAAAAGAATGACATATTTGCGCCCGTAGCGGTCGCCCAAAAAGCCGCCGAGAAGCGTGCCGGCAGCAAAAGCGGCAAGATAGGCAAACAGGCAAAATTGCGATTGCTGCATCGTGACATTGAATTTTTCCATCAAATAAAATGTGAAATAGCTCGTCATGCATGCGTTGAAAAAATATTTTGAAAATATCATCAACACCAAAATGGCAAGTGCTTTCCGGACTGCCGATCTTGGATAAGCGCGGGCTGCAAATGCGCCATGGTGTTGTTTCTTCAAATTGGATAGCATCCGGCGATACCAATTTCCTGCCTTTGCCAAAAGCGCCGAAGCGAGCAGTGCAGCCAAGGCAAACCATCCTACGGCATGTTGCCCAAAGGGAAGCACAATCAAGGCTGCCAACAGCGGCCCGATGGCGCTGCCACCGTTGCCGCCCACTTGGAAAATAGATTGCGCCAAACTTTTTTTGCCTCCGGAAGCCAATTGCGACACGCGCGACGCCTCCGGATGGAAAATGGACGATCCGCATCCGATCAGCGCAACGGACAGAAGCAAAAGCGGAAAATCCGAAGCAAACGCCAACGCCAACAATCCGGCAAGCGTGAAGCACATGCCTGTCGCCAAAGAATAAGGACGAGGGTGGCGATCGGCATATCGCCCGACAAAGGGTTGCAACACAGAAGATGTCAGTTGGAATACCAATGTGATAACGCCGATTTGGGCGAAAGAAAAATCGTATTTATCTTTTAAAAGCGGATACAGCGCAGGAATGACCGACTGGATCATGTCGTTGAGCAGGTGGCAAGTTCCCATGATAAACAAAATGGAGAATGCCGTCTTCCCTGCCATGCCTGCCGAATATGCTTTGGTTTTGTCAAACGCGCCTGTTGTCATTTTCCATCTATTTTTATGTCTTTCCACAACGACTTTGCATCGCGTGCGGCTGCTTCTTCGTCGCCGACTTCGATATGTTGCAGCAATTGTTGATGCACGGGTTGCGTTTCCATCAGGCGCGATGTGTCTTCGTAAATGTATTCATACCCCGCCGCCAAATGAGCCGTCATGTCGTGGTAGAGGCTTGCCATGATTCCATTGTGGGTGGCGAGGGCAATTGCTTTGTGGAAATTTATGTCGGCTTCTATGCAGAGCGCGACATCGCCGGCCAGTGCCGCTTCTTTTCGGGCGCAAAGATGCCGCTTGATTTCGATCAAGTCGTCGTCGGTCCGTCTTTGGGCGGCCATTCGGGCGATTGGCGCTTCCAGAATGTCGCGGATTTCTTGCAACTCTTTGATGTCGGCTCGTTCCACCCGTTGCCGGAAACTTTCGTCAGGCGTTTCAACTTTTTCTGCCACAAACGTGCCGCGCCCTTGTTGCACGTTCAACAACCCCATGCTGGAAAGAATCCTGACAGCTTCACGAATAGAAGAGCGCCCCACTCCAAACAATTTTGCCAACTCCGATTCTACCGGAAGTTTCTCATTTTCTTTCAACTTGCCTTCGTCGATTTGCCGTTTGATTAGCTCTGCGACTTCTTCGGCAAGCGATTTTTTGCGAATGGTAGCATTTACATCCATAAAAAGTCTTATGATAATATCATCTGATGAATATTCGGCCAACAAAAGTAACATTATTCCTGCGCGCAGCCAAGAATAAAACCGAAAAGTTAGAGTTGTCAGAGTCAACAAGCAAGTGCGACAGCATTATGCGCAAAAGTTGCAGAAATCGTTTTTGGAAAAGCTCGTAAAAGGAAAAAAGTTTATATAGCCGGAATGGCTACCATTTCCCGACAAGGAATGCCACTTCTTTAAATGCGAAACGAAAAACAATGCCATCCGAGGTGGAAAGCGAAAGCATGCCATCGGGGGCAACATCCGCAATTCGCGCTTCAAAGACAGTGCGTGCCGACAGGACGCGCCGACCGTCGACCGACATCACATCCGTTTCCGCCCGATACGAGTATATGCCGCCGGCGCGATACAACCGCGACAAATATTCTTCATGCAGCCCTTCCCTGCCTTCGGGCAGCAAGGCATACAATCCGGCAATTTCATCCGCAAGATCGTGCAAAACCGCATCAAGCGGAATGTCGTTGCCCGTCAATTGCCTCAACGAAACCGGATTGGGCGCATCTGAGAAAAATTGCCGCTGGTTCACGTTCAACCCGATGCCGGCAATCGTATGGCTTATTTTTCCACCGGAAAGTTTATGCTCGATCAAAATTCCACAAATCTTCTTGTCGCCGACGTAAATGTCGTTAGGCCATTTGACCGTCACGTCCTGCACATATCGCTCCACCACGCGGGCCACTGCAAGCGCAACAACTTCCGACAAGCAAAATTGCTCGTTGGGCGCAATGAGGCAAGGCCGCAACAACATCGACATCGTAATGTTTTTTCCATCAGCCGATTCCCATGAATTTCCCCGCTGCCCGCGACCCGCCGTTTGGCTGTCGGCATAAACGACCGTACCCTCCGGAGAAGAATCGGCAACAGCAGCCAAGTAGCTGTTGGTCGACACGACCGACGACAAATGCACGTAGTTTAATTTCATTCCGTTTTTTCCTCCGGTTCTTCTATTTTCGGGAAAACGGCATCGGGAGAATCCAATCCGAAGCATCCTTTTATGGCTTTGCGGATGGCATCTGCGTTTTTCCCGCCGCGTTTCAGGATATTGAACACCGCTTTGACATAGTCGTCTTTTTTGGAGAATCCGCAAAGTTGCGCCACATTTGAATCAATCAACATCGATTTTTGATTGAACACGCGCAACACCGCCCTGTAATCGCCTTCCTGCACATAACGGTTGAAATTGCGGCAAAGCGCATCGTAGATGGCATGCGGCCTTATTTCCTCCGTCAATCCGGAAAGATGCGTTTCCAAAGCATTGATATTGGCGAATTTGCGATCGACAACCACTTCAATCGTCCGCTTCACCGTGTGCCGCGTATGGAGCAATGCTTGTTGTTTCAAGTCGGCTTTGAACAATTTCAGCATGTTTGACTTGACCTTCAAAAATACATCCACATCGTTCTTTCCCCGCAATCTTGCCACCGTGCGGATCACGCCTTCAAGCATCATCAAATTCTCGATTTCAGCCACATCGGGCACAAATATTTTCTTTTCCCGCAAATACTGCACTTCTTTTGCGTTGCGGCGATCGCGGTCGACAATCCCATAGGAATCCAAATGATGGAAGCTCTGAATGCCATTGAACGACCGCACAGTTTCTATCACTTTGTTGCAACTGCCCATTGCCTTCACCGTATATTCGGGAAAAATCAGCGAATACAATTTGAAGTCCAAGCTGTGCGTATCGTCGCCTTCGACAAACAGCACCGGCTTGCGCGAACCTATCAAATCGATTATCAATTGGTCCGACAACGTTTCGTGCGGGCGAATAATTTCATAGTCCCACGCATTCGCCCGAATGTCGCATCCACGAATCCACACCGTGATATTGTCCGTGCGCGAAGCCGGAAATTCAATGTCGTGTGTCAGATAGACAAAGGTGCAATCGGGTCGATGCCCTTCAATGGCCGTCCATAGGCTCTGCGTGATTGTGCGATGAAGAAACAGCGTGGGCGAATCCACGAAAATCACACTGTTGGCCGGAGCATAAAGCGTTGCGCCAATATAAAAGAACACAGCTTTTTCGCCATGCGACAGCCGCATCGGATTAAAGGCATCTTCTCCTGCGTCGGTTGTAAACTTGATATTCCCGCCGGCGCGACGCACGTCGTTTTTCGGGAACACCTCTTTCCACAGCTCCACGACAGTGTCGATTTTAGTGCGCGGCATCGAACCCGCCGGACCGTCATTGCCGGCAATGTTCATTTTATAAGCAAACATGTCGGACATTTCATCGTTCAGCAGCAGGAAAAGAAGCATCTCAAATTCCGTTTCCGCCACCGGTTTCACGAATTGCACCGACTGCAACGCCTGCGAATAGAGCGTCGCAATCGACATAGGCGCTCCGGCTGCCGGCAACTCTTTCACGGGAAACAGCGCGTTGAGCGCAGAAATGGCAAACGCTTCGCCCCCCAAATCGGAAATCATTTGATTGATGAAACGCGTTTTCCCTGTCCCGTTGGCTCCCACTACCGTAATTTGGCGCCGGCCGTTCAACGTCGGGGGGGCTTGTCCGTCGATTCGCTTTGGCAAGGTGATATTCATAGTGTCTTGTATTTTCGTGTAAACTTATAAATTATCCGCCTATAAAACAAATTTTCCCGCCCCCTCAAACATTAAATCTTCATAAACCGCGACAATAGGACAAAATATGTTCCTTTCAAACGATTTTGCCAACGCTTGGTTGATCGTCTCTCAACTTTTGCGTACCTTTGCCGCCGTATTAACCAATGTGGAAAAATTTGGCTGCTTGCAACCACATAAAAAAATGCTAAAACTGCAAAAACGAAATTCCCCATTTTCTTTTCGTCAGATTTAGCTTTTTCCACTAAAAAATAATGGAAAAATGAATTATCTGTTTACCTCTGAATCCGTATCGGAAGGCCATCCCGACAAAGTGGCCGATCAAATTTCCGATGCAATTGTCGACAAATTGCTTGCTTATGATCCCGAATCGAAAGTGGCTTGCGAAACGCTTGTCACGACAGGGCAAGTTGTCATCGCCGGCGAAGTCAAATCGAAAGTGTACATCGATTTGATGGAAACGGCGCGGCGCGTCATCAACGACATCGGCTACAACAAAAGCGAATACAAATTCGATGGCGAATCGTGCGGCGTGCTGTCGGCCATCCACGAGCAATCGCCCGACATCAATCGCGGCGTGGAGCGCGAATCGGCAGAAATGCAGGGCGCCGGCGACCAAGGCATGATGTTTGGATACGCTTGCAACGAAACCAAAAACTACATGCCGCTCACGCTCGACCTCGCCCACTTGATACTGCGCGAATTGTCGGCCATCCGTCGAGAAGGAAAAGCGATGACCTACCTGCGACCCGACTCGAAAAGCCAAGTGACAGCCGAATACGACGAGCGCCATCGTCCGGTGCGCATCCACACGATTGTGGTCAGCACGCAACACGATGAATTCATCCGCCCGTCCGACAATTCGCAGGAAGCGCAAGATGCTGCCGACCGCGAAATGCTCGACACCATCAAAAACGACGTGAAAACAATCCTGTTGCCTCGCGTGATCGACAAATTGCCGGCAGAAATTCGCGCCATGTTCGACGACAAACTCATCCTCCACGTCAACCCCACAGGAAAATTCGTCATCGGAGGGCCTCATGGCGATACGGGACTGACCGGCAGGAAAATCATCGTCGACACCTACGGAGGCCGTGGCGCGCACGGAGGCGGAGCATTCTCCGGAAAAGACCCTTCGAAAGTCGACCGCTCTGCTGCCTATGCCGCCCGCCACATTGCAAAAAACATCGTTGCCGCAGGCATCGCAGACGAAGCATTGGTGCAAGTGGCCTACGCCATTGGCGTAGCTAAACCTGTAAGCTTGTGTGTCAACACCTTCGGCACTGCAAAAATCGACCGCAGCGACGCTGAAATCTCTAATGTCGTAAGCCATTTGTTCGACATGCGCCCGGGCGAAATCGAGCGCCGACTCAAACTCCGAAGCCCCATTTATCAAGAAACTGCCGCTTACGGCCACATGGGACGCGAACCGCAAATAGTGGAAAAAACATTCTATTCAAAATACAACGGCGACAAGACAATGACCGTGGAACTATTCACATGGGAAAAACTCGACTATGTCGACCGCTTGCGGCAAGCATTCGGATTGGGAGCATAACCGCCCGCCGCAACTAAATCGAAGAAGCAAAGTTTGAACGACTTTGCTTCTTTTTTTATCCTGAAAATTGGCCATCACTGTCAACTTTCTAATTCTCACCCCTTTCGCTTCCGGCTTCATTTGCCGTCGCGGAATTATTGTAAAAAACCAATTATTTATTTGCAAAATACAATATCACACCTTATCTTTGCAACATGAGGCTCGGCATTGCCATGCCGCGCAAGCACATAGAAAAACACACAATTTTAGTTTAACTTTAATCGAAACACACCATGTTTAAACACAAGAAAATGAGAAACCAAGAACTCATGCATGATTTCAAGCAGCATCTTGCCCATGCGTTCGAACAAGGCGACTACCGGACACGGGAAGAACTCATCAACAAAACCTTGCAATCTTGCCGCCCGAAGTACGACGTTTCTTTCGATTATGCCCTGCGCATGATGTACGTCATGATTCGCGACGGCAAGCCATGCCCTGCCCGCCGGAAAAACAAACAGGAAATGTGGAAAGAAATTCGCGCACATGTCGTCCGCACGCAAAAACGGCGCAATTGCACGATAGCAGAAGCCGTCGCGTCGGTGCTTGCCGAGCAAAAAGCTTCGCGATATTTCCTTTCTTACAAACAAGCCTCGAAAATCATCTACCATGAAGCACATGTTCGCCGCAATCATCGCGCTTAGCCTGCTGAGCGGATGCCGAAGCAACAAAGAAGCTGCGGCGTGCGACCATATTGCCACAGCAACGCAAGCGGCATCGGCCGACAGCGTTGTCGCCGCCGTCCGCACAAATGCGACATCGCAATTGAGACGACAGGTTACGGAAGTGGCTTTTTATCCGCCCGACACGTCAGGACGAATAGCCGTGAAGCATATCCGCACCGTGACGGCTGCACGCGCCGACGCAAACTCGGCGCGTGCGGGCATCGCTGCCATGCGAAAGGATTCTGCCCGAAAAGTGGCATCTGCCGTTCGTTCGCAGCAAACAAAATCCGAACGAAGCAACAACAGCGGCTTCCGTTTTTGGAGTGTCATCGCCTTGCTGCTTTTAATTTTTATCCTTATCAAAAAGAAATCATGAACAACACAAGAGAAATCACCATCGCCCTCGATTCAACCGCCATTCAGAAACACGTTTGCGCCGAAAGCGCTTGCATAGCCTTGATGAGCGATATAGACCACACGGAAATCCTGACGCCCGACCATCGGGCGTTGTTGCAACTCTACGCGCATGATGCCTTCTTGTCGCTCGCTGCCGGCATTGCTTCGGCAGTCGACGAATCGGCTTTCAGTGTTCCCTGCCCCGATGCTTCTTTATTCCAACTGCCGCTGTCGGTTTCTGCCGATTCGCAATGCTCCGCAAAGCAACTGCTGGCATTGGCGGAAAAATACGTGGCATGTGCCGTGCTTGCCGAATGCTACGCTGCACACACAAAACTGAAAGAACATTTCATCCGCAAGCGCGACAAAGCATTTTTCGGCATACGCACACAGCTTTCCCGACCACTGCTCTCCGACCGAAAAGCATATCGCTACTGACAGCATCCCATCGGTGAATCACATAAACAAAAAAACAGAGGGCCTCGCATGAGGTCCTCTGTCTTATCGGATTATTTTGTTAAAACGATTAATAAACAACCACTTTCGTAGTTTTTCCGGCTGCTTTCACGACATAAATGCCGGCCGGAACCGCGATTTGCTGCTCGGTGTCGACATTGCTTGTCGCTACAAGCTGGCCGGCAAGATTGTAAACTTCGACAAGGCCGCAAGGCGCTGCAATCCGAATCACGCCCTTGCCACCCGCAATCGCGACATCGTCGCCGGAAATCGACGCCACGCCGCTGTGCGTGTTAAACTTGTATTCCGTCATTGCCGATTCTCCCGAAACATAGAAGGCTTTCACCCCGACTGTATGTTCGCCGGCAGAAATGCCCTCAAACGTATAGGACGATTCTTCCACCGTACCTTTCAGCACGCCATCGAGATACACTTCATATTTCAACACATCGCCGACATCTTCCATAGCATCGTCGGAAGGACCGATGTACACGTTGTCGACTTGCGCGAAGAATGCGTCGGTCGACGTGTAGCGGAATCCAAGACGCACGGTTTCGCCCGCGTATGCCGACAAATCTATGCTGTACAGTCCCCAATATTCCGAAGGCAGCGTCACTTGGTCGATCAGCACGAAATCGGTCGGTTCTGCCCCGCCGTTGGAAATATGGAATTCCATGGTTTCCAAATAAAGCGATGCATAGGCCTTTGCATAGAACGTCCATATATAGCCGTCGCGCACCGTTATTTCAGGGGAAATCAGCCATTTGTCGGCGGTTGCCATTTGGGAAGAGTTGAAAATGACGCTTTTGTTTCCATCCGGCGCCATGACAGCCACATCGGCAGGCGCCATGGCCGGCGTAGTGGCAAACGGATTGAACACCATCGGAGCAATCGGCACTGCTTCAACTTGTCCGGAGGCATTCACCGTTGCCGAACCCGGATAGGTGATTAATTCTCCCGTTTGAAGCGCAATCGGATAAGTGGGAAGGCCGTCTTCGTCCAACGAAATCCAATCGCCAAACTCGCCGGTGGAAAAATCTTCATAGCTTTCAAAACTGTCGGAGAATCCGAGATCTTGATTCCATTTCACGACGGCATCGACCGAGCCATCGGCATTCTCCGTGCAATCAACCGTGATATTGTACGGATCGATGATACGTTCGACAAGCGAAATCGGAATTTCCATGTCGCCATCGACCTTCACAGTTTGGGAAAACGGCTCATAATTGTCGGCAACAACGCCTATCACGTATTCGCCTTTCGGGAGCGAAGGCACGATAGTTTCCTCTCCTGTCGCCGTCACGCTGTAAGCCTCGCCGGTTTCCGCCGCAGTCAAGCCGATGGTCATCCCTTCGGGCAATGCGTTGTTGTTTGTCGAAATGCGGAATGTGGCTTTCACGTAATCGCCGTCGGATATTGCAAGTTGCGTTTCCGTCGTGTTGCTTTCCGCTTCGCGATACAGCGCTTTCACGCCAAGCGTATAGTTGCCGGCCGGAAGATTTTCCAATACATAATAATAATCCTCCGTTTCGCCGACCTTTTCACCGTTTTTGTAAATCTCAAACCGCTCGTTCGGGTTTGCCGGCGACATTACCGGAGCCCGACGCGCTTTCGCGCGAGCCACCGTCTCTGCATAATAGTCGGGCTGTCCCACATAGAAATCGTCGACCATCAGCATAAACGCATTTGTTTGCCCATTCCCAACCACTGCTTGACTGATATAACGAATCGCAATTTTCACCGTCTCACCGGCATATTCGGAAAGATCGTAGGTTTTCGTTATCCAATCTTCTTCAGTGCTGCCAACCACCACACCGGGCGTTGTCTCGTAATTGCCCGACGATATGAAAACAAAGTCGTCGGCCGTAGGATTGAGTTCCGTAGTGATTCCCACTTGGAATCTTTCATCCCACTGGTCGGCCGATTTTGCCATGAACCGCAAAATATTGTCCGTCCCCACTTCGATGGCGGGAGAAATCAGCCAATCGTCGTTGGCAACGCCTGTTTGCGTGCGGATAAAGCCCACATATTGATTACCGCTGTAAGCGCGAAGCACCGGATATTCGTAGTACCACGGCGGTGTCACGCCGGTAAGCGGGTTGATGATTTGCGCATATTGGAATTTGCCTTGGTTCTGGTAAGTTCCACTCAACACTGCTGTCTGCGCGCCGTCGTCGTCGATGCCTGTCCAATCGCCAAACTCTATTGCAAAAGCTTCGTAGGTTTCAAAATCGTCGAAAAATGCCGGATCTTCGCGATTCCACGAAAGAGTCACGTTGTTGCCTCCGGTCATGATGTCGTGCTTCACTTCCGTTTTCAACGAGAACGGATCGCTCACGGCTTCCTGCAACGTGATGTCGAGCGTCATGTCGGCAGTTACCGCGAAAGTTTTCTCATAAGTGACAAATCCGGCCCGCTCTATGCGAATGCAATGATTGCCGCCATACACATCCACCGTACATTTGCCTTCGGAATCAAGCACGGTTTCGCCCGACGGATACGACATTCTATTGTCGTCGCTAATCACTTGTTCCAACACAAACCCTTGCCCTTCAAGGCTTTCTCCTGCAGGTGCCGTCACGGTTATATGCAGGTAATGTCCCCGCGACTGTCCCCAAGAGGGAAATGCGAGGATTGCCACAAGAGCAACCAAATAAAATTTCAAATGCTTCATTTTGATTATAATTATATTGATATTGAACTTTCCGCATTTAATATGCAAATCAAACATAAATACGCCGAACATGATCGGACGATTTGTTTGCGGTGCAAAGGTAATGCAAGCCGAGAGAAGAACAATCAAGCTTGCTTGAAATTGTTATTCCGAGGCGCAGTTTGCCTTATCGAAATGTAGCGAAAGTCGAGCGCAAAACAACCAAGCTTGCTTGTATTTGTTTTGCCGAGACGCATCCCCGCGGCGTCTTGCGGCCATAAACAAAATACGCGAATCGTTTGTTTAATTTTTACACCAGCATTTCACCATTTTATTTAAGAACATGAAAACTAAAATTGCCATTATTCTCGTTGCTTTGCTATTCGCGTGGAATCCCATTTCCGCCCAAAGCGTCGACGACAAAATTTACGAAGCCATCCGGCTCATCAACAATAGCGACCTTTCATCGGCAATCAGGCTCCTGAACGAAGTGCTCGACGAGCATCCCAATCACTATGGAGCAACCTACGAACTTGCATTAGCCCATTTCCTGAACAAAAATTACGAGAAAACCGCAGAATTGCTGCAACGGGCCGTCACGATGCCCGATGCCACCGACCAAACATTCGCCATGCTTGGAAATGCCTACGACATGTGTGGCGACAAAGAAAAGGCGATGGCAACATACAACGAAGGATTGAAGAAATTCCCAAAAAGCGGCTATCTCTACACCGAGTTGGGCATTACATCTGCCATACATGAAAACTACGACGACGCCATTTCCTATCATTGGAAAGGGATTCAAGCCGATCCCGATTTTTCGTCAAACTACTATTGGGCAACCAAAATTTATGCCTCGTCGTCCGAACCGATGTGGGCGCTTGTGTTGGGCGAGATGTATCTTGCCGTCGAGAAATTCAACGCCAAGCGTCTCTACGAAGTTAGCGGCATCATAGCCCAAACCTACCGGTCCATGCTGGAAATAGAAGGCGACTCGATTACAGTCAAGCAGTCGCAACCGATAAACATCTATATCGACGAGAAATCCGACGATCCCGAACAATTCGTCAAAGCGATGATGAAACTTTCCGTGCAGTTTCCGGCATCTCTCCATATTGCGGCAGCAATTGAGGCTCCCGATTCCATCGATGCGGAAACGCTTTGCCTCATTCGCGAAAGGTTTACCGACCAAATAGTGTCCAACGAAATTTTATGGAAGAAATATCCCAATCCATTTGTTTCGCATCTCGTTGCCGTGCGCAATGCCGGCGTTGAAAACGCCTACCTCCATTACATCCTGCTGCTCAACAATCCCGCAGAATTAAAAAAATGGGCAGTGCAGCATCCTATCGAATGGCAATTGTTTGCAGAGTGGCTGGGCAACTACACGCCATCGTTCAACGGCGAATACCATTGACCGTTCTCTCGCCGAGAAACGGCAGCGCGCCGGCCCGCCACGCAATCGCCGGAGGAGCGTTTCAGATTTGTTTTCCGAAAGCGCGACGGCGCTTGTGCTGGAATGTCTCAAAATACTGCCATTGCGATTGCACTTTCGTGTTCACTTCCAATTCCGGATTGCTTTCTGCCCACCGGTATTTGCATTTTTGGAACGTCGGGATAAGGTCGGTGAACAACAATGCATTGACGCCCTTGCCTTGATATTCCGGCTTGATCGCCACAAGAAGCAAATCGACTGTGTCCGTTTTGCTGAGGAATATGGCGCGCGCCAAATGATACCATCCAAACGGCAGCATCTTGCCTCGCGACTTCTGCAAGGCCCGCGACATCGACGGGATGGCTATGCCCACGCCGATCAAATCGTCGTTGGCATCTTTGATAATCGAAATATGGTCAAACTTGACAATCGGCAAGTACATGGCAATATAGTAATCAATTTGCCGGTCGGAAAGCGGCGAATACCCGAAAAGGTCGGCATACGCTTCATTAATAAGGTGAAACAACGGCTTGCCCACTTCGGCCACTAATTTTTTCCGATTGTTGTATCTGACGGTACGCAAACCGTACTTCTTTTTGACAATTTCCCCAATGCGCAAATGCTTTTCCGGTATGGCGTCGGGAACTGTCATTTTAAATTCCACCCAATCTGTTTTTTTCTCGAAGCCCATTCGTTCGAGATGCGACGCATAATAAGGGTAGTTGTAAATTGTCGCCATGGTCGAAAGCTGGTCGAATCCCTCCACAAGCATTCCTTCGCAATCCATGTCGGTGAAACCGAGCGGCCCGATAATTTCAGTCATGCCGCGTTTCTTGCCCCAAGCGATAGCCGCATCAAAAAGAGCGGTGCTCACTTCTGCATCGTCGATAAAATCGACAAATCCGAAACGCAATTCCTGCTTGTGGTCTTTCTCATTGACCTTTCGGTTGATAATCGCGCCAATTCTGCCCACCGGCTTGCCGTCGCGAAAGGCCATGAAATATTCTGCTTCGCAAAATTCAAAGGCAGGATTGACAGCGGGATTAAGCGTGTTTACTTCGTCGAACTTCAAAGGTGGCACGAAATACGCATTTCCTTTATATAAATCCGTACCGAATTCCACGAATTTTCGAAGTTCCTTTTTTGTTTTAGTTACAATTTTGATTTCGACAGACATACTTTCTTTGCTTTTCAACCGACAAAGATAATGCAAGTTGAGTGCAATACAAAGAGCTTGCTCAATTTGTATTGCCGAAACGCAGCCTATCTTATTCAAAGATAATGCAAATTGAGTGTAGAAGTTTCGAACTTGTTCGAAAACTTATACC
>ENA-OOXJ01000406-OOXJ01000406.1-human-gut-metagenome-genome-assembly--contig:-NODE-406-length-37471-cov-6.644724_pt1 | contig 37471 bp, 38 predicted proteins | sample MGYA00241587_ERZ501343 | MGnify/ENA primary metagenome ERZ501343 (study PRJEB25962, sample SAMEA2042918) | human gut metagenome | biome: human gut; feature: human-associated habitat; material: faeces... | reverse complement strand
CCTGACGGATTATGTCGGCACCCCTACCCGCGCGGAGCGCGGACATTGCCGGTAACTGATTTGCCAAAGTTTTAATTTTGCTACTGTGTGAGCAGTGTGCTTGTCGAAGGTTGGAGCGTAGCAATGCCCTTCTTTGCCGGAGCTGCAACAAATACCGCCATCCCTCCGGCATAAGGAATTCCTAAGAATTTAGACAAAAAAATAAGGCGCATCCCTTTGGGACACGCCTCATTTTTATCTTGCTTGTTCTGATTATTCAGCAACAACAGAAGAATCAACCGGAGCCGGAGTTTCAACTGTTTCTTCAACTTGTGCAGGTGCGCTTTCTGCGTTTGCAGAAGAGTCGTTAGCACTTTTGCTACCAGAGCAAGAGAACAATGTAGCAGAAGCTACAACAGCAAGTAATAAAACTAACTTTTTCATTTCCTTAGAGATTTAAAATAAAACAATTTTTTGCTTCAAAAACACCACAAAGATACAACAAAAAAATATTATGCAAGCATTTTGCTGTTTTTTTTTGATTTTCACGAACTATTTTCTGCTGCATGAATTTTGACCGAATTCGAATCACACACGCCGTAATCAATTGTCATACAAACAGAAACAACAAGGACACCATTGAATGTCCTTTGCAGTTGCGCAACTTCCGGACACCTCGCAATGTTAAATATTGCAAATGCTCGCCTATTGGTCTCCATTATTCCATCAAAAAGTCAAATTTCGAGATCAAAAAGAAACAGCCCCGCAAACACATTTTGTTTTTTATTATTTTAACATCCATGCGTGCAGTCACATCCGTCCACCGCAGTTATCCTTAAAAAGGACCTAACATGCGAACGAAACTCTTATTATGCGCCCTCGCCTGTTCGCTCGGCGCAATGTATTTTTCAAGTTGCGACAACGACGACGAGCCAAACACAATCATCTGGGATGTCCCACCATTCTATATTTACGTGACGGTATCCGACCAAAACGGCATCGATCTGCTCGACCCCGGCGCAAAAAATTCCATTGCCGACAATGGCATCACAATGATCTACAATGGAGAAGTCTATGAAAAAGACTCCGTAGTCGACGATCCCTATCGGACTCGTATGATTTTGCCCACATTCTACGGGCTGCAATCCACGCGCTTCCCCACAGGACGGCACGCATTGTACATCGGCGAATTTTCCGGCGACCGGACTTACGACATGCAAGACCTCGTTTTCGACTGGGGCGACGGCAGCAAGCGCGACACCGTGACGTTCGACCATCGGTGGTGGACGGAAGGCGACGAGCCATTCTCCTATTTAAACTTGTACGTCAACCGCCAACCGGTTCGCTTCCCCGACAATTACGCACATATCATCAAACAGCAATAAAGCCCGCCACGTCATGAAAGCAAAAACATTGATCATCCTTTCGCTTTTGTCGTTCGCCATATTGAGCATCCACAGCTGCGGCGACGAGCCGGAAGCACCGACGCCCGAAGTCAGGTTGGTGCCGTTTTTTGTCTACGTGACAGTGAGCGACGAAAACGGAAACGACCTCTTGAAGCCCGGCACGGAATACTCCATTGCCGAAAACGGCATCAAGGCAATTTACAAAGGCAAAGTTTATGAAAAAGATTCCGCTGCAAACAAGGCCTACGCCGCCACGCGATTCCGAGTGGGCAATCTCTACGGGCTGCAATCCACACGCTTTCCAAACGGCAGGCATGCGCTAATGTTCGGAGAGCTCGAAGGCGACCTTGCCTATCGAAGCACGCCGCTCATCTTCGATTGGGGCGACGGCAGCAAATGCGATACGGTGACATTCGTCAACCACATCAACGTGGACGAAGATTACATCTTCAACCACCGATCGTTCTTCCTAAACGGGAAAGATGCCATGCCGCCCATCGAAATCGTGAAGAAACAACACGACACACAATAAAATATTAAGTAATTCTGTCCTTGCCGAAAGGCGTGTCTTTTTCGCAGGCACGCCTTTCCTTTGCGAGCAAACGGCTCGGCAGCCGCCTCGCCCGAATATGCACGACAATGCCTATTTGTCCGATAATTTGTAACTTTGCAAAAAATATGCGAATATTGCAATATGGAAAGTACAAGACAAGCAAAAATAGCACGATTGATTCAGAAAGAACTCAGCGAACTGTTCCGCAAGCAAACAGCGGCAATGGGAGGCGTGCTCGTGTCGGTAAGCGCCGTGCGCATATCGCCCGATTTGAGCGTGGCTCGCGGATATTTGAGCATATTCCCGTCAAAATACGCCGAGGAAATGCTCGCCAACATCAACCGCAACGCCAAAACAATTCGCTACGAATTGGCGAAAATATTGCGCTACCAGCTTAGGAAAATGCCGGAATTGACGTTCTTCATCGACGATTCGCTCGACTACATCGACCACATCGACGACATTCTCCGCAAAGACGCCGACAAGTATCGCAGCACACCGCGCGACGACGAGCAGCAAGAATCCGAGCAAGACTCCGAATAACGCGCAGACAATGAATTGGTTGCCGGTCAGAATAGCATTCCGCCATTTGGCTTCGCGCAAGTCGCACACAGCGGTCGGCGTGATTTCCATCGTGGCGATCTGCGCCGTAGCCGTAACGACAATGGCAATGGTGTGTGTCTTGTCGGTGTTCAATGGATTCCGCGGATTAGTCGACAGCAAATTGTCGATGCTCGAACCGGACATCAAAATATCGGCAGCCCGCGGATATTCCATAGGCAACGCCGACAGCCTTGCACGAATCATCGAACACGTGCACGGCATAGCAGCCATCGCCCCGACCGTCACCGACAACGCCCTCGCCATTTATGCCAACAGGCAAATTCCCGTCACGCTGAAAGGCATCCCCGACAATTACGGCGAAATCACCGACCTGCCACGGCTCGTGCAAAAAGGCGGCACATACCGGCTGACGTCCGGCGACGACAATTTCTGCATCATGAGCATCGGAGCGGCATCGGCGCTGGGAGCAATGCCGGGCGGCGAACGCACATGCAGTTTCTACGCCCCCCGCCGCATCGGCGCCATCAACATTGCCAATCCTGCATCAGCATTCCGCAAAGTGCCGGCATTTGTCGCGGGCGTTTTCGAAATCAAGCAAGGCGAATACGACCAAAACCACGTCTATGTTTCGCTCGATGCAGCCCAAAGGCTTTTCGGATGCATCGGAGAAGCCACGGCCCTTGAAGTGAAACTCGCCGATGGCGCAAACGAACAAGAAACAATGTCCGCGCTTCGCGAAAAGCTGGGACCGGACTACAAGGTTGAAAACCGGCTGATGCAACACGCGCTGTCGCTGCGCATGATCAACATTGAAAAATGGATTGCATTCCTATTGCTCGGCTTGATCCTCATCGTGGCTTCGTTCAACGTGATCAGCACGCTCGCCATCCTCATCATGGAAAAGCAATCCAACATTTCCACGCTTCGCGCCTTAGGCGCAGACAACCGGACGACCGACAGCATCTTCGTAGTAGAAGGCTGGCTCGTTTCCCTCATCGGCGCGTTGGCCGGAATCGCGCTTGGCGTCGTGCTGTGCCTGTTGCAAATTCATTTCGGACTTGTCCGTTTGAGCGCCGACACAAGCAATTTGATCGTCGACGCCTATCCCGTAGCAATCAGCGCGACAGACATGCTGGCGATATTCGCCATTGTGGCCGTAGTGGGATTGGCGGCATCGCTTGCCACCGTGCGCGCCATGCGGGGATACATGCGCAAGGCAGCAAATCGAATGTGAGCAAAGCCAAAAAAATTATAAAAATTAACTTATCATTCGGTCGTTCGACAGTAAATAACTACCTTAGCAAATTAAAATTCAAAACATATTATGGAAAACAGATATTGCGTGATCATGTGCGGCGGCGTAGGCAGCCGGTTTTGGCCGTTCAGCAAAAAGTCGGTGCCAAAACAGTTTCTGGACTTCTTCGGGACGGGGCGTTCGCTGTTGCAAATGAGCTACGACAGAATTGCCGACATCATACCGGTGAGAAACATTCTTGCCGTTACCAACGAACTCTATGCGCCGCTTGTCAAAGAACAGCTTCCCGACCTTGCCGACGACCAGATTCTGCTTGAACCCGATCGCCGCAACACAGCGCCATGTATCGCTTGGGCAGCCTACCACATCCGCGCCGTCAATCCCAACGCCGCCATGCTCGTCATTCCTTCCGACCATCTCGTCTTGAAGGAAGAAGCTTTTCGCGAATGCGCGTTGCGCGGATTCGAGTTTTTGAAACACAAGCCGCAAGCGTTGCTCACGATGGGAATCAAGCCGCATCGACCGGAGACGGGATACGGCTACATCCAAGTGAGCAAAGAGGTGGAAGACGAATGCATCGTGAAAGTAAAGACATTCACGGAAAAGCCTAACGCCGAATTGGCAAAAGTGTTTGTCAAAAGCGGAGAATTTTTCTGGAATTCCGGAATATTCCTTTGGTCGGCAAATGCAATCATCGACGCATTCCACGACCATTGCCCCGACATCGCCATGCGTTTCGACAAGGGGCTTGGAAAATTCGGCACTGCCGGAGAAATTCCTTTCATAGAAAAAGAATTTCCCGCATGCCCCAACATTTCTGTCGACTACGCAATCATGGAAAAAAATCCGAATGTCTACGTGCAATGCGTCGACATCGGATGGAGCGACCTTGGCTCGTGGGGCGCATACTACGAAAATTCGCCAAAAGGAGAAAATCACAACGTGACGCGCAATTGCCGCACCGTCCTCAGCGGATGCGAAGGCAATCTGTTTGCAGCAAAACAGGAGAAATTAATTGTCGCGTCGGGGCTGAAAGACTACATCATCGCCGACAACGACGACATTCTGCTGATATGCCCTCTCGCGGAAGAACAAAAGATAAAACAATACGTCAACGAAGTCAAGGCCAACTTCGGCGACCGCTACTTATAAACGAAAAAACAATCTGAAAAAAAGAATGAAAAAACTATTGCTCATAGCGTTCGCTTCGGTGTTTGCATTTGCCGCCGGATGCGGAAACGCTTCGGAAAAAGACGCCGAGAAGACGCCGGAAACAACAAACGACTCCATCGCCACAGCCTTGGGCAAAACATACGGAGCAAGCGCATCCGCCGAACTGGCAGGTGAAAAAGACTTGGTGAAAAGCGAGTTTGTGGAAGGGCTTTCCTTCGCCTTGAACACGACCGACCCGAATGCTCTAAACAATACAGGCTACAGCCTGCAACAACAGCTGCAAAAAGCCACAGGTCCACAGCACGATTCTTTGGCAAGCCGCCTGCAAGGCATGTCGGCAGGCATCGGGATGCAACAAATGTTCAACTATCTGGCCGCCATGGGCGAAAACCTCGACAAAAACGCTTTTTTGGCAGCATTCAAAAGCTCGTTTCTGGCACAACAAGCGCCCGACGTGACGGCCGAACGCGCCACGGTGGAACAATTCTTGGATCGAATACAAGAAAAAGCCATGGCTGAAAACAAAGAACAAGCCGAGAAAAACGACAAAGAAGGCAAAGCATACATCGAAAAACAAATGAACGCCGACAAGTCAATACAAAAAACCGCCAGCGGATTGGCATACAAAGTGCTGCAAAAAGGCAACGGCCCGCGCCTGAAAGATGGCGATGTGGCACGCCTCAAATACACGGGAAAACACATCGATGGCTCCGTATTTGACGACGGAGGAGGCCAAATCGCCGAATTTTCGCCGGCGCAAGTCGTAGCCGGATTTGGCGAAGGATTGATGCTGATGAACGTTGGCTCCAAATACCGCTTTTACATCCCGGGCAATCTCGGCTATGGCATGCAAGGCACGCCCGGCGGGCCAATCGGACCGAACGAAACGCTCATTTTCGACGTGGAACTCATTGGCATAAAATAAGCTTTTAGCAATTTTTGATAGACAAAAACCAATCAGACTGCAAGGAATATCCTACTTTTGCAACTTGAAAAATACGCATTCTCACAATGGACAAACTCAGCTATGCGCTCGGAATGAGCATGGGACATAATTTCAAAGGCTCCGGCATCAAGGCCATCAATGCCGACGACTTCGCTGCCGGCGTGGCAGCCGTCTACGACGGAACAAAACCGGCAATGAGCTACGACGAAGCCAAACGAATCGTCCAAGAATTTTTCACCAATTTGGAAAAAGAAATGCAAGCAGAAGCAGCAAAAGCCGGCGCGGAAAACTTGAAAATCGGAGAAGCATTCCTCTCCGAAAATGCAAAACGCGAAGGCGTGACAACAACAGCTTCCGGACTGCAATACGAAGTGATTCGCAAAGGCGCGGGCGACCGTCCGGCCGCATCCGACCGCGTTGAAGTGCACTACACCGGCAAATTGATCGACGGCACCGTATTCGACAGTTCCGTGGAACGCGGCGTGCCGGCAACTTTCGGCGTCACGCAAGTGATCCCCGGATGGGTCGAAGCATTGCAGCTGATGCGCGAAGGCGACAAATGGAGACTCTACATTCCCTCGACGCTCGCCTATGGCGAAAACGGCGCCGGCGGCGTAATAGGCCCGAACATGACGCTCATTTTCGATGTGGAACTTTTACGAGTAATCAAATAAAATTTAAAAAATAAGAATCATGAAGAAATTATTTCTCACCGGTGCTGCCGCTCTGTTGATTGTGGCAACCGGCTGCAAAGGCGGCACGCAACAAGAAAAAGAATTGGCCGCACAACAAGACACACTTTCCATGGCCATCGCCGAAATGTTTGCCGCCGACTATGCGCGTCAAACCATGTATATGCCCGACAGCCTCCAATTCGACAAGGCTGAATTCCTCAAAGGCGTGCAAGCAGCTTTGGCTGCCGACACCACTTTGGCAGGACAATCCTATTTGGCAGGATTGCAACAAGGCATCCAAATGAACATGGTTATCGAAAGCATTGCAAAGCAAAACGATATCGAATTGGATAAATCCGACATCTTGGACGCTTTCAAAGAAGCCATCGCGCCGGATTCGATCGCGGCATCCGCCGAGCAAGCCAACAACAAGGCAATGACCGCCCTTAGGAAAATCAAAGAAATCAAATTGGCCGACGATCCGAAAGCCATGACCAACAAGAAGCGCTCAGCCGACTTCATGGCCGACCTTAAAAAGCAAGCAAACGCACGCTCGTTGAGCGACAACGTGGTATGCGTCACGGAAACCGTGGGAGATGGCGCGAAAGTGAACGCTTCCGACATTGTCCGCATCAAATACACCATGACTTCCATGCTGAGCAAGCAACAATTGGATCGCACCGGCGACAATCCGCGCGAAATGCAACCGGCTCAATTTGGCGGAATCGACCCTGCCTTGGTAGAAGGCATCACGTCCATGAACCGCGGCGGGAAGCGTCTTTTATGTTCAACTTGACGCTGTGGCAAACGAACCTTACGACATCATAAAATTCGAAATCGAGGTTTTGCCCGACGAAGCTCCGGAAGCAGCATCTGCCGAATAAACGAAACACGGAATAAAAAAATCCGAAGCGGTTGCCGCAAAATTGCAGCGACCGCTTTTCTTTTTCTCCGGTTTCTCCGCTTCAATCAAACAAAGAAGCCAATATCGCAGGCGAGCGCAATTCGCCGATGGCAGAATTGTGAAGACGATAATAGTCGAGCATCAAATCGACAAGTCGGTTGCGCTGAACGCGAGAAAAGCGAAACAAATGCATGTTGCCATAGGTGATGCGCGACAATTTCCGCAACGACTTGGCATCCTCCCCGCCGACAAAATGGTCATGAGGCGGAATTCCGTCGACAAAAACGCCATTGAGCAAGTCGAAATTCCGTCCGGGCACGTAAGTCGCGACGTCCGGCTCTATGCCGATGAACATTCCCAGATTGTACAAAAAACAGATATGGAAATTCGCCGTGCCGCGGTCGAGCCGGTCGAGAATCTGCACCGAACTCGACAAAAACGAAAACAATGGCGCATTCCGCTCCTGCTCGACAATCACATGCGTGAGCAATTCGGTGAGGAACAAAGCTATCGCATTTTTCACCGAATCGGCATGAAGATTGGCAAGCGGGGCAATGCACCGAGATTCCTTGATCGGGAATATATCGCGCGACGGGCGAATATCGGTCTCAATCTCCACCAAAGAAAGAGGCTGGAACAACGCGCGCCGCATCCGAGCCGCTTTCCCCTGCCCTTGCGGAAGCAAAAACGACAACAGTCCATGCGTGTCGGTATATACACGCACGACAGCATTTTTGTCGTTGTATTTCACCGTGCGCAACACCACGCCGCGCAAACTTTCATTCATAGCCGTTTCTCTTTTTCGAACGTAAAGTTACACATTATAGAATGTTGCAATTCTTAAAATCTATTAAAAAACGCGGTTTGCGTAAAGTAAATTTTGCAGATATGGAATTTCAGTCTAACTTTGCAGTCGCTTTCGAAGAAATTACGAAGCAACAAGGCCCATTCGTCTATCGGCTAGGACGCAAGATTTTCATTCTTGAAAGAGGAGTTCGATTCTCCTATGGGCTACAATCGTATCAGCTGCGACCGACGGCTGATACATTTTCTTTTTAACATTGCCGCATCTTTCCGAGACATGCACAAACACATACTGAAGATCGCGCTGCCTTCCATCGTATCCAACATTGTCGTGCCGCTGTTGGGTGTCGTGGATTTGGCCATCGCGGGGCATCTCGGCGCGCCGGCTTTCATAGGCGCTGTCTCCGTCGGAGCAACAATGTTCAACTTGATTTATTGGAATTTCGGCTTCTTGCGCATGGGCACAAGCGGCATGACGGCTCAAGCATACGGGCAAGGCAACGGCGACGAGGCCGTCTGCACGCTTCGCCGGGCCGTGGCGCTTGCATTGGCCTTGGGCATAGCCATCATCGCCTTGCAGTATCCTTTGCAATGGATATTGCTGGAAATAATAGCGCCCGATGCCGGCATTGCCATGCTGGCACGCGACTATTTTTTCATCTGCGTTTGGGGCGCACCCGCCTTGTTGGCCACAATGAGCTTCACAGGATGGTTCATCGGCATGCAGAATGCCGCCTATCCAATGGCCATCGCCATTGCCATCAACATAATCAACATCGCGACAAGCCTGATTTGCGTATTTCCGCTCGGACTTGGCTTCCACGGCATCGCCGTGGGGACACTCGTTGCGCAATGGAGCGGGCTTTTGCTGTCGGCTTTGCTATACATGAAAACTAAAAGAAAAGAACGCCTGCCGAAAAACGCCCGAGGCTCGCTGTTTGCCGGCATGGGCCGCTTTTTCAGAATCAACAGCGACATCTTTCTCAGAAGCCTCTGCCTCATGGCCGTCACGCTGTTCTTCACTTCGGCAGGAGCGCGCAGCGGAGAAATTACACTTGCCGTTAATGCCTTGCTAATGCAATTGTATTTGTTTTTCTCCTATTTCATGGATGGATTTGCGTTTGCCGGAGAGGCGCTCGTCGGACGCTTTGCAGGCGCAAAAGACGAGAAAAATTTGCGGAAATGCGTCAAGAACTTATTCATTTGGGGCAGCGCGATGGCAGTCGTGTTTTCCGCCACATACGGCGCATTCGGTGAAGAAATCATCTCCCTGCTCACCGACCAGCCTGCCGTAAATGCGGCAGCTGCCGACTATCTCCTCTGGGCGGCAATCATGCCATTGGCCGGCATGGCCGCATTCGTTTGGGATGGCATATTCGTCGGTTTGACGGCGACACGGCAAATGCTTTTTTCGCTTGCCGCATCGACAACTGTATTTTTCGCATTATACTACATTGCTCCTACGCAATCGAACAACATGCTTTGGCTTTCGTTTGCCGCATTTCTCATCGTCAGGGGCATGGTCCTGCTTGCCGCTTATCGAAGATTATACAAATTTTAACACACTATCAATAAGAAGCAATCCGCTAAATATAAGCATATTACATCGCATTGTGCTTATATTTCCGCTTTTCACGCTTGACATGTCGCAAAATGATAGTATCTTTGCAGGCAAAGAACCATTCACTATTATAGACTACGGCTCTACTGTCGGGAGACAATGAGAGTCATGACAAAGAAAGCCGCCGGAGCATGAGGCTCCAAGCGGCTTTTTTGTTTTTCGCGTTTTAGCAACCGTCAATCGTAGATAAACGAGACATTATCGACGTAGAACGTTTGTCCGATGGTGCCTTCATAGGCTGTGCCGCAACCGGCTGAAAACATCATGATGATGTGTGTCGGCGTAGCCAACGGGCTGTCCCAACCCACTTCCTGCACAGGCACCAATTTGCCTTTGCTGTTGCGAGCATAGTAAGGACGATCGGAAGATATCAGATTCATGTAATCCTTATAATAAGATTGTCCCACGATGTTGCCATAATAAATTCTCATGCGATGTCCGTTCACCCATCCGGAAGTGCTCTTCGTATAACGCTCGCGGCCGGTCCCCACACGTTTCGCATAAATATTACCATCGGCATCCTCCCAACGACGTTGCAACAACACAAACGCCTCGCAAGCGTTTTGCTTGCCTTTCAACACTTTCTTCTTGCCGAATCCGCTGGAATAAATCATTTGCGCATTCGCAGGCACCGTCACCTTATAGTCGAAACACAAATATTTCGGACGTTTGGTGAATTTCACATTCATATCCAACTTGCTGTACGGATTTTTCGTGCTGCTCACCGGCTCCACCATCGCTCCCCAATAGATGCTGCCCGAAACAAGCACATCCATGTTGATGATGCCCAACGCTTTCACTTTTTCCATAATCGTCGACATCTTCACGCACTTGTTGCCGCCGCTGCGCTGCTCGGGGAACACGGCATTGCTGCCTTTCACCACGCCCGCCACTTTCGCATAAACATTGGACGTCGCCCACGGCGAACCTCCCAAATTCGTATAAGCTTTGTTGCCTGTGATTGTCTGCGTCGGCCCTATTTCATACAAAGTCTTTGATTTTCCGCCAATGACGGCAGATTCTTTAATCGTTCGAGTGATCCACTGCTCGAAATCGCCATAAGGGACTTTCTCTTTCGTCTCTGCCGATACACCCGATGTCGCTGCGAGCATCAATGCTGCAAGCAATACAACTTTCTTTTTCATGTTGCGTCAAATGAATAAATTTCAGCCCAAAAGTACACATTTTCCGACAAACCATAAAGCCGGCGACTTCCATTTGAACCATAATTACCGATACAGAATATTTTTTTGCACCATACGACGAAGTTTCGACACGCGATTAACAATTGGCCAATTCGTCACAAAAAGTGGAATTTCCCATTTTTGGGAAGTTGTCTAAAATGTAGTAACTTCGCACTTAGAAACAAAAAAACAGAGCATCATGAACGAAAACAACGAAAAAAGAGAAATAAAAATCGAGCTGACGCCGGAAACAGCTGCCGGAAAATACGCGAACTTGGCAATCATAACCCATTCACCCAATGAATTTTTCATCGACTTCATCAATGTCGTGCCCAACACGCCGCAAGCTCGCGTGCAAAGCCGCATCATCATGACGCCGGAAAACGCGAAAACGCTTTTGATGGCATTGCAAGACAACGTGCGCAAATACGAAACGGCGTTCGGGACAATCAAACCGCGCACCGGCAACTTGCCGCAAAATGGAAACGTGCCTTTCGGGAAAGCATAACAAACTATGGAAAATCCCTTATTCGTCTACAACACGCTGACGCGGAAAAAAGAGCAATTCATTCCCGTCCACGAGCCAAATGTGGGAATGTATGTCTGCGGCCCGACAGTCTATGGCGATCCGCACCTCGGACACGCACGTCCGGCCATCACATTCGATGTGTTGTTTCGCTATCTGAAACACCTTGGCTATAAAGTGCGCTACGTGCGCAACATCACCGACGTGGGCCACTTGGAGCACGATGCCGACGAAGGTGAAGACAAAATTGCAAAAAAAGCAAGGCTCGAACAATTGGAGCCGATGGAAGTGGTGCAATTCTACACCAACCGCTACCACAAAGCAATGGAAGCGCTCAATGTGCTCCCGCCAAGCATCGAGCCGCATGCTTCCGGCCATATCATCGAGCAAATCGAATACATCAAACGCATTCTCGACGACGGATACGCTTATGTGAGCGACGGTTCTGTATATTTCGACGTGCTGAAATACAATCGCGACTACCACTACGGCAAACTCTCCGGACGCAACGTGGAAGAGTTGCTCAACACGACTCGCGCCCTCGACGGCCAATCGGAAAAAAGAAACGCATGCGACTTCGCGCTTTGGAAAAAAGCCGCGCCGGAACACATCATGCGCTGGCCATCGCCTTGGAGCGACGGCTTCCCCGGATGGCATCTCGAATGTTCCACAATGGGGGAAAAATATTTAGGTGAAGTGTTCGACGTCCACGGCGGCGGGATGGACTTGATGTTCCCACACCACGAATGCGAAATAGCGCAATCGGTGGCACACAACGGCCATGAAACCGTACGCTATTGGATGCACAACAACATGATCACCATCAACGGGCAGAAAATGGGCAAATCGTTGGGAAATTTCATCACGCTTGAACAATTTTTCACGGGCTCTCACGAGAAACTCGACCAAGCCTATTCGCCGATGACAATCCGCTTCTTCATCCTGCAAGCGCATTACAGAGGCACCGTCGATTTTTCCAACGAAGCGTTGAAAGCTGCCGAAAAAGCCTACGACCGAATGATCGACGGATGGCGGCGGTTGCAAGAATTGCGCCCCTCGGAAAAATCGTCTGTCGAGCTGCCGGATTTCCGTAAAAAATGCGCCGACGCGATGAACGACGATTTGAACACCCCGATAGTCATTGCCGAACTTTTCGAAGCCTGCCGCATCATCAATTCCGTGAACGACGGGAAAGCGACATTGACGCAAAGCGACATCGACGAATTGAAAGATTTATTCACCACCTATCTTGTCGACATTTTGGGCATACGCACCGACATTGCCGCCGGAGGCGACACGCAAGTGCTCGAACCATTTGAAAAAGCCGTCGATTTGTTGCTGCAAATACGCAAAGAATCGAAAGAAAAGAAAGACTGGGCGACATCCGACCTCATTCGGAACCGCCTTGCCGAAATCGGATTTGACGTGAAAGACACGAAAGACGGGTTCGAATGGTCGCTGCGAAAGTAGCGCATCGGCATATCCCAAAAACAAAGAGAGCGAGAATGACGCAATCGGCACATTCTCGCTCTTTCTTTCAAATCCGTTTGGATTCGAGAATCACAATACCTCTTCAACCGGTGTGTAGGGCATTCCCCACGCCTCGGCTACGCCTTTGTAGACCACCTTTCCGTCTACAATGTTCAAACCTTCGCGAAGGTCGGCATTTTCACGGCAAGCCTGTTTCCATCCTTTGTCGGCCAATTTCAACGCATAAGGGAGCGTGGCATTTGTAAGCGCAAACGTCGAAGTGCGCGCTACTGCGCCCGGAATATTCGCAACGGCATAGTGCACGATGCCGTCTACTTCGTAAATCGGATCTTGGTGGGTCGTCGGGTGCGACGTTTCGAAGCATCCGCCTTGGTCGATGGCAACGTCTACCATGACCGTGCCTTTCTTCATCAATTTCAACATGTCGCGCGTCACCAATTTCGGAGCTTTTGCACCGGGGATCAAGACTGAACCAATCACCAAGTCGGACTCTGCAAGTTCTTGACGGATATTATATTCATTGGACATCAACGTTTTCACGTTTTTCGGCATCACATCGGCAAGATACGTCAAGCGCGACAAGGAAATATCCGCAATCGTCACATCGGCACCCGTGCCCGCTGCCGTCATCGCAGCTGCCGTACCTACGACACCGCCGCCAATGACAAACACTTTCGCCGGCTTCACGCCCGGAACGCCGCCAAGCAGCACGCCTTTTCCTCCGTGAGGACGTTCAAGGAAATACATGCCTTCTTGCACCGACATGCGCCCTGCCACTTCCGACATCGGCGTGAGCAACGGGAGCGAACGATCGGCCTTGCGCACAGTTTCGTATGCCAAGCACACGGCTCCGCTTGCCGCCATGGCGCGTGTCAACGGTTCGCTGCTTGCAAAATGCAAATACGTAAACAGCAATTGTCCTTTGCGCACAAGTTTATATTCCGGTTCGATTGGCTCTTTCACCTTCACAATCATTTCCGCACGGGCATAAACATCTTCGATAGTCGGGCAAAGTTCTGCGCCGACTGCGACATAATCTTCGTCAGAAAAGCCGCTGCCTTCGCCGGCTGTTTTCTGCACCAACACGACATGCCCATGTTTCACAAGCTCGTGAACGCCGGCCGGCGTCATCGAAACACGGTTCTCATTGTTTTTGATTTCTTTTGGAATACCGATAATCATAGTTTTATTAGTTTTTAGTAGGTTTGAAAATTATAAACAACAAATAGCCCCATACGAGAGCCATAAGATAACAAGCAAAATATACGACAGTTCTTTGCGCTGAGAATAGCTTTTGTATGCCAAGAAGCCGCAAAGCACGGCAAAAATCGGGAAAGCGATTACGAGCAACGTGCGGCTGTCGTCCGGTTGAAAATTGTAATGAGCCATAAACCACGGCCATGCAACAACCGGCAGCACGCTTGCGATAATCAAAACAAGCATCCATAGCGGCATTTTCGATGCCGGTGTCGGTTTTCCGGTTTCTCTGTGGTTTGCCATCAAATCGGGAGTATTTCCATTATTGCTGCCCTTTAAGAACAGCAACAGACAAAATTAGAATATAATCCACTTTTCAAAGAATTTTTTCTGCTAAAATTACCTATCGCCCCCGCATTTTTTTGCAAATGCAATTTGGGACCGGCAGAAAAATTTGTTGGTCCAAGGTGCTACTTTATTCTGTTGAGGGTTGAAAGGACGACGGATGGAAAACACGCGCCAACTTTGTCTGCCTTCAACCTTCAATCCTCAACCCTAAACCATCAACCGCTACCGGCGATGTATTCCTCTGTGTCGCCGCAACGGCGCGATATAGGTTATTGCTCTATGCAATGTAATTGTGCATCATATAAAAGCCGGAAACGCTGCAATGTCTCCCTGTCTCTATGGATAATGCCGCGCTTTACTGTTAGCAGAAAAGCGAACACATAATGTCTTCCTCTGTGTCGCGCGTCAGCGCGATATAGGGGAAGTGGCGAGCTTGCGAGCCGAAGGGGTTGACCCATAGCCGCAAAGCGGCTTTTCTGCGAGGTTGAAAGTAGAAAAGTTTGTGAAGCTGCGAAGAAGTCGTCGCAAGTAACACGTCTATATGACAATATCTATTTTGAGTTTTCCGCCGAGCCCGCGCTCCACGACATCAAACAGTGTTTTCAGCGTTATGTTCTCACCATCATTCTCTATTTTTGAGATAAACGTGCGTTTCTTATCTATACGTTCGGCAAGTTTAGCTTGAGTCATTTTCTTTTTCTCCCTTGCGCTCCGTATTTTGAACCCGATGCGCAATGCTTCAAGTTCCCTCTCTATTCGGTCTCGTTCAGGTGTGCCTATTTGACCGTAATAGTCATTTTTGATTTGGTCTAATGTTCTTGTATTCATTTGTTTGTCTCCTTTCTTTTTTCTTCGTAATACTCATTCATTATCAAGTACGTCATAGGAATCCGTTCCACCTGTTCGATGATGTCCAATATCTTAATGATTTTGTCCCGAACCTTTTGCGGCTGGGCATTGAAGAACTCGTCGAAATACTCTTTGTATGTTGTGACTTCTCTTGCCTTCATGTTACAAAGGTAACTTATAAATTACGTATATGCAAGTGCGGATGAGGTAGAAACTTGTTTTTAACATTCTGCCAGATGACCACGACATAATCACATCCTTGCTTTTTCAGTAGGCCGAAGGGGTTTGGCCGTCAGTCGCAAAGCGGCTTAATTTAGTTGAGGGATGAGGGATGATGTTGAGAGATCGGAAACCGCACGGTTATGTGCAACTCAACCCTAAACTCTCAACCCTAAACCATTGCCGAACCCCTCCGCCTGCGGCACCTCCCCTATCCGCGCTATCGCGCGGCAGAGGAGGACATTGCTACGCACTGCCGCAAAAAATACAAAGCAGATTTCAGCCATAGGCTGTTCTCGCTTTGCAAACTTTCCAACTTGCTTTGTACGGCGGGATAATAAAAAGCGAATGCGCCATGTCAATGGTGCATTCGCTTTTGTTGTATTGAGCCTTTGAAGCCGGCTTATCGGATGGGGTGGTATTCCACGAATGCTTCCATTGCTTCGTAGGATGCCAAGCCGAGGCGGCTGTAAAGTTGTGCAGTTGCGCGGTTGCGATCTTCGGCACGTTGCCAGAACAAGCGGTCGTCGTCGCCGAGGAACGGTGCATTTTCCATCTGCGATTGATGTTTGAGGATCGTGTTGCGTTTGAATCGCAATTCTTCGGGGCTCATCGGCACGGCCATTTCAATGTGGTCGATTTCCCATTCTGCCCATGCGCCGCGATACATCCAAATGCGGCAATCCTTCATCCATTCTTCGTCGAGCAGTTCGTCGATGGCTGCGAGCACTGCATCTGTGCAGACGCGGTGTGTCCCGTGGGGATCGGCGAGGTCGCCGGCAACGAATATTTGATGCGGTTTCACCGAAGAAATCAGATCTTTCACGATGTTCACGTCGCGTTCCGTCAAATCGCCTTTCTTGATGGCGCCTGTTTCGTAGAACGGCAAGTCGAGGTGGTGCACATTTTCAGGTTTCACGCCCATCCAGTTGCAAGCCGTCTTTGCTTCAGCGCGGCGGATGCGTCCTTTGAGGAAGCGGATGTCGAGCGAATCCATGTCGCCCGGGTGCTTCTTGGCCAAGAACTCTTTTATTTCTTGCGATTTTTTCTTGTACACGTCGGAATCGAGCCCGAATTCTTTCGAGATTTGATCCATCACGAGAATGTAGCGGAACATATCTTCGTCGCCAACGGCGATGTTGCCGGAAGTTTCGTATGCCACATGGACGTCGTGTTTTTGATCGATGAGGCGTTTCAGCGTTCCACCCATCGAGATTACGTCGTCGTCGGGGTGCGGGCTGAACACGATGACGCGTTTCGGATACGGATTGGCGCGTTCCGGACGGTTGGAGTCGTCGGCGTTGGGTTTGCCGCCGGGCCAGCCGGTGATGGTGTGCTGGATGTCGTTGAACACCTTGATGTTCACGTTGTATGCCGAGCCGAATTGTGCGGCAAGGCCGTTCAAGCCGTATTCGTTGAAGTCGTTGTTTGTCAGCTTCAAGATTGGTTTGCCTGTTTTCTCACACAGCCATGCGATGGCGCGGCGAATCATCTTGTTGTTCCATTCGCAGGAAGTGACAAGCCACGGATGGCAGATGCGGGTGAGGCTTTCCGCAGCGGAAAGGTCGACTACGACTTTCGCGTTGCGGTGTGTTTGCAGGAACGATGCGGGCACATTGCCTTCTGTCGGGCCTTCGACGGCTGCTTTCACGATTTTCGCGAGGTTTTCGCCCCATGCCATGCAAAGCACTTTCTTCGCGCTGAGGATGTTTGCGATGCCAAGGGTGAGCGCAGTTGTCGGCGCTTCTGTGCCATAGGCGTCGGTTACGCTGTGGCGCGTCGTGGAGCCGATCAGCGTCAGGCGGCAAGAAGAGGAAAGTTGCGAGCCTTGTTCGTTGAATGCCAAATTCCCGGCAGTGCCGATTTCGCACATGACGAGGTCGAGGCCGCCGCAAGCGTCGATTTCGGCTTCGTAGGCTTTGCATCCTTCGTAGATGTCGGATTTGCACAATTCGCTATTGAAAGTGCGAACGTTTTCGGGCTTGATGTTTACATTGTCGAGCAACACGTTGCGCAAGCGGCCGAGCGTGCTGGGCTTGTCGGCTTCGATGGGGTAGAATTCAAACAAGTTGAAAACAATGACATCGGAAAAATCGACTTCTTTGTTTTCATAACGTTTGACCAATTCCTGATATACGGGGATCACGCTGTTTCCGGAGCCAAGCGCCATGACGCATTTGCCTTTTTGATTGACGTTTTTCTTGATCGTTTCGATCACTTCGTTGGCAAGCACGCGCACGCCTTCTTCCGTGGTTTCGGTAATGTTTGTGAACACTTTCTCTTCACGGCAAAGAGCCGCATACTCAATCTTGTTTTCCGGAGCATAGTATTTCTTCGGGATGAGATCGAGTTTGATTTGAGAACTTAAATTCGCTTTCATTTTGTATTTTAATTATGACATTGTCTTTTAGTTGTAACAAAATTAGAAGCCGATTGGTTAACGAAAAAGCGTTTAATTAAATTTAACGCCCTTTCCTCGCGCGGCAATCGCCTTTTGCGCTTCAAAATTAGGGAGTAATTCAAAATAATCAAAATAAAAAGCCTACATTTGTGGAAAATTTACAACACTTAATTTTACAGCTATGCGTTTAATTATCGAACCTGATTACGAAAAAGTGTCGCAATGGGCTGCCAATTATGTGGCATCCAGAATAAATGAAGCGCAACCTACTGCGGAAAAGCCCTTTGTGTTGGGTTGCCCGACGGGCAGCTCGCCTCTTGGCATGTATAAGAAATTGATTGAGTTGAACAAGGCGGGAAAAGTTTCGTTTGAACATGTCGTTACGTTCAACATGGATGAGTATTGCGGTCTTCCGGAAGAGCATCCCGAAAGCTACCATTCGTTCATGTGGAATAACTTTTTCAGCCACATCAATATCAAAAAGGAGAATGTCAATATCTTGAATGGCAATGCTCCCGATTTGGAAGCAGAATGCGCCCGATATGAGGAGAAAATCGCTTCTTATGGAGGCATCGATTTGTTTCTTGGAGGCGTGGGCCCGGACGGACATATCGCTTTCAACGAGCCGGGTTCTTCGCTGACGTCGCGCACGCGCCAAAAAACGTTGACGCTCGACACGAAAATTGCCAATTCGCGTTTCTTCGATGGCGATATCAACAAGGTGCCGTCGACGGCTTTGACGGTAGGCGTAGGGACGGTGATGGCTGCCAAGAGTGTCTTGATCATCGTGAACGGATACAACAAGGCTCGCGCTTTGCAACAAGGCGTTGAGGGAGCTGTTTCGCAAATGTGGACGATTACGGCATTGCAACTCCATCGGAAAGCCATCATTGTGGCCGACGAACCTGCAACGATGGAATTGAAAGTGGCAACCTATCGTTATTTCAAGGATATAGAAGGTAAAAATCTCGATCCCGACACGCTGCTCTAATCGATTTGCGCGTGTTGCCGGAACAAACAGAGGGCGCGTCCTGCGGGGTGCGCCCTCTTGTTTGTCGTTTTAAACTGAAAAATTGCGGCTTCGCGGCTTGTAATGGCTTATGGTTGAGAGCTCGGTGAAATTGTCAAACGCGCAATGTCCTCCTCTGCCGCGCGATAGCGCGGATAGGGGGGGGTGCCGCAGGCGGAGGGGTTCGGTAACTGTCAAAATTGGAAGTGCAGGGTAGAAATGTGTGTAATATAAAGTTAGAAAGTGAGCCGGTTTACATCAGGGTGATGCCGTGTGCCGCGCATTCTTTTGCTTGTTCCTCCGGCCAGATGCTTGCTTGCACTTCTCCGATATGCGCTTTGTGGAGCAAGTACATGCACAGCCGGCTTTGTCCGATTCCGCCGCCAATGGAGTCGGGCAGTTCGCCTCGAAGCAATGCCGCGTGGAACGGCAGGCTTTCACGTTCGCGGCAATTTTGCAAGCCCAATTGCAGCGAAAGCGATTTGGCATCGACGCGTATGCCCATCGACGACAATTCGAGCGGCATGTTCAGAATGTCGTCCCATACGATGATGTCGCCGTTCAGCCCGCGATGGATGCCGTCGTCGGAACTTGTCCAATCGTCGTAGTCCGGCGCACGGCCGTCGTGCGGCTCTCCATTGCTCAACGGCGCTCCGATTCCGATGAGGAAAACAGCCCCGTATCGGCGTGCCGCTTCCGTTTCCCGCTCTTTTGGGGGAAGTGTCGGATATGCTTGCAGCAAATCTTCCGTGTGGATGAATGTGATAGAGTCGGGCAGCCGGGGCGGCAGTTGCGGAAAGCGGCTGCAAACGGCGCGTTCTGTTTCCTTCATTGCCTTGAATATTTTTTCAACTGTGGCTTTTAGGAAGTCTGTCGTGCGTTCGTCGTGGCGGATTGCCAGTTCCCAATCCCATTGGTCGACGTAGAGCGAATGAAGGTTGTCGAGCGTTTCGAACGCTCGGATGGCGTTCATGTCGGTGTAGATTCCGCGTCCGGCAGGTATGCTGTGGGTTGCAAGTTTTGCCCGTTTCCATTTTGCAAGCGAATGCACCACTTCTGCGCGTTGGTTCATGCACGGAATATCGAACGCGACGGGGCGTTCCACTCCGTTCAGGTCGTCGTTGATTCCCGTTCCGGAAAGCACGAACAATGGAGCTGTGGCACGTTGCAGATTCAGTTTTTCTGCGAGTTGGGTCTGGAAGGTGGCTTTTATGAACTTTATGGCTGTTTCTGTTTCGTCCCATGGAAGGAGCGAATGATAGGAATTTGGAATGACAAACATGGCTTTTTTGTTTTTATTTCGGCGCAAAGTTATGCAAAATGTTTTTAATATTGCCAATATTGTGGCAAAAAGATTTGTAAAATATGAAAATGCTTTCATGATGACTAAACAAAAAAAGGACGCCTTTCAACGAAAGACGCCCTTTTTTGATTGAGTTGAAAAAAGGTGGTTATCGTTTCATAATTTTTTCAACTGTCACGATTCCGTCGGCGGTTGTCGCTTTGAGGAAGTAGATGCCTGCCGGATAGGCCGACACGTCGATGGCGTTTTCCTTCTTGCTCGACAATACTTTTACGCCTGCGCTGTTGTAGAGGTCGGCTTGCTCGATGTCGCCGGCAATATATAATGTGTTGGCGACAGGATTTGGCCAAACTTTGACGTTGCTGCCGTTTTGGACAGTTTCAACGCCGGCTTTTGCATCGGTGAACAGCAACCGGATATCGGCCCAAATTGTTTGAGCGGAATAGCCCATTTCCGGATCGTTCGGGTCGATGGTTTCGCCTTCGAAAAACACAGAAGCATACCGCGAGCGTTTCGGATCATTGGCGTAGTCGCCGTATGTCCCTTTATAGTAGATGTCGTAGGAGGTCACGCCGCTTGGGTCTAATTTATAAACCATTACGACCAAATTGCCGCCTTTGTAGGCGTAGGGCGTTGTCAATGGGAACACCCATTCCGTGTCGCCTTGGTTCACGCTGCAAGTGCCATCGTAGACAAGCGTCAACTCGTTGGCCGGAATAGCGCCGGCGGTCAGGTCGTCCAATTCAGTTTCTCCCATGTAGATTTTTACAGATACGCCGGAATAGTTCGAGCCGGTTTGCATGAACGTGTACGACAACATTTCCAACGTTCCGCTTTCAAGCCCGATTTCGTCGGCATAGTAGATAGTTTCGGAGATCGATTCGGTAGACGCGAAGGATGCCGGAGTCACGAGGATGTTCTCGTTGTTGTCGCCCACTTCGATGAAGCGGCTTCCTTCTTCAAGCACGGAGATGGCAAGCGATTTCGACACATTGTTTTCCGCATCGTCGTCCGAGCATACGATTTCGGCATGAACCTCCATGTCGCCGGCAGCCGCAGGAGTGAATTTCAGCGTTATGCTTGCCGTTTGCATGGACGTGACGGCCGTGCCTGCTGCTTCGTCGAGCGTGTTGCCTTGCGCGTCGAGCAAGCGCACGCTGTAATCGGAGATTTCGTCGAGGCCTTTGTTTCTGACAACAACTTCATAGGCCGATTCCGTGCCAACGGGCGGGTACATTTCGCCGGAGAAGGATTCGATGGCGAGATCGCGTTGCAATTTCTCCACTGCTGTGACGTCGGCCGACCATCCGGCATAGGCTGCCATGACATCGGAAACAAACACGAAGGTCAATGCGCCATCGGTCGAAGTGGATTGGAGCGAAATGAGGTCGGACGGCACGGCGTTTGCTGTGTATTCGCCGATGAGCGGAGCTTTCACGTCGGCTCCGTCGAAAATATACAAGAAGTCGCCGTAAGTGTCGGTGTCAAACTGGGTGAACGCCACGTTGATGGCGGCATTCGGATTTTTCGGACGGATGACGAGCGTGTCGTTCATCGAGTTAGAGTAAGAACCGTTCGGGCCTCCAATGTCGTAGAATTTATACGTTTTTCCGGTTTCGACAATGGCTTCGCCCGTAGTCATGATGATCCAGTTTTCGGGTTTCACCAAAATGGCCGGCGCCGAAGTTTCAATGCCGTTGCCCACTTCGTTGACTGCATATATAGAATATGTGTAGGTGCCGAATCCGGGCGAGTCGGTATAGGTCGTGGCCGACGGATTGTCGATGTTGATAGTGGTCGATGAGCTGCCGGTTGCGCGGGTTATGACGTAGCCCGTAATGCTCGACGGGTCGAATTCTCCTCCAAACATGCCTTCTTGCGGCGCGCTCCATGAAAGGATTGCCGCATTGTCGCCCTGCTCGACTTTGAAGTTGCCGACAGCTCCCGGAGCGTTTTCGCCCACGTAGGTTTCCACGTTGTCGGTATCGACGCCGCCTTCGCCTTTGCTGTTGACGGGAATAAGCTTGTAGCTGTGGGACCCTGTGGCAACATTTTCATCGACAAATGAAGCAGCTTGTCCGATTTGCCCTGCTGCCATGTCGATAGTTTTTATGAGCGAGCCGTCGCGATACACCTTCACGGCTGTGAGCTCCGTGAGGGGGTTGCCTTGCGCGTCGATCGACGGATTTGTCCAAGACACGGTCACCGTGTTGCCGTTAGCTGACGCCTTGCGGTTGGTTACGCGGTCGGGAGCTCCCTCCGGAGCGTCGACATAAGGCACGAACAAGCTCGACAAACTGTCGTAGCCTGTTGCTCCGATCGGGCCGATTTCAATGGCTTTCCCTGTCTTTGTGTCGACCGAGTAGAGCACATAATCGCCATTGTTTGCCCAATAGAGTGTTCCCGTGTTGCGGTCGAAATCCATGCTCTGCGTGTAGGCGGCGTTCACTCCGGTCGGGCCGACGGCGGTGCAATCGCCCGTGGCTTTGTCGATTCGGTACAGATAGTCGTTGATGTCGATGCCATACATGGTGCCGTTCTTATCGACAGCGAGCGCCAGCATGTAGAGTTGCTCTCGTTGTGGGCTGCCGTCTGCGGTGAATGGCCCTACTTCTGCTGTTTCGCCGGTTTCCAAATCGATGGTCATCAGCTTCTCCGCTCCGGTTTTGATGCCATACATCGTGTCGGTCGAATAGTCGTAGGCCATTTCCGACAGGTGGTCGCCGGCTGTGGATATCAGCGTGCGTGTCCCGTCGTTCATGTCGATTGTGTAGAATCCTTCAAGGCTGCTTTGCGTGCCGGGTTTGGTCACTTGCGCATACCATTTGTAATTGTAGTACGCCCCTGCGTAAACGCATCCAAGCCGGGTTTGGTCGGCAATCAGCGTGACATCGGAGGGGTCGGACGGTGAAAATTTCACGGGTCCCTTTTTCGCATTCTGCACGTCGTCGAGCTGGGTATTCCGGTAGGCGTAGAGGGTCACTTGCGCCTGCGCTGCCAGCGTCGCTGCCAACATGAGAACAAATAGTTGAATTTTTCTCATAGCGAATAAATTTAGAAGTTAGAAAAAAATGGGCAGGTTCGTTTTGTCGCAAATATAAGAATAAAACTAATAAATACACGCAAATCATGCAAAAATATTTATTGATTCGATTTTTGCGCCAGAAATTTGTGCCGTATGTTGCGTATTGTGAAAAATATGAATAACTTTGCGCCACTTTTCGTAATCTCTGGCAAGACAAGTAGCTTGTGTATATTGCGACGAATTATTAACTAATTAATTTTCAATACAATGGATTTAATTAAGATTGCCGAAGAGGCATTTGCCACTGCGAAAGAATTTCCGGAATTCCACCCGGGCGACACCATTACAGTGGCATATCGCATTAAAGAGGGAAACAAGGAGCGTATCCAGCAATATCGCGGAGTCGTAATCCGTATTTCCGGCGAAGGGACAAAGAAACGTTTCACAGTGCGCAAGATGAGCGACAATATCGGCGTGGAAAGAATATTCCCGATCGAATCGCCGTTTATCGACAGCATCACGGTGAACAAATATGGTAAAGTGCGCCGTGCAAAACTTTATTATTTGCGCAAGCTCACGGGCAAAAAGGCTCGCATCAAAGAGCGTCGCGTCAGCACGGTCAAGAAGGAAGAAGCGTAAGGCTTGTTTTTTATGAATTTATGTTGCGGCGGATTTTCAATGGAAATTCGCCGCAATTTATTGTCGTACAGATGCAAGTTGCTTTAATGAGCGGCATGGCGGCAGGGTTCAGGCGGCAAAAAAATGGAAAAGGGCTTTGCCATGCCCGCTCCTTTCGTTATCTTTGCGGCGAAATGCGGTAATAGCTCAGTTGGTAGAGCATCAGCTTCCCAAGCTGAGGGTCGCGAGTTCGAGCCTCGTTTACCGCTCAAAGGCCGAGTTGCAAGAGCTCGGCTTTTTTGTGCGGATCCGCAACATGCCGGCAGTGGTTGATGGGTGAGTGCAGTGAAGTGAGCAACCACGCAATGCCCTTCTCAGGGCTTTACGGATGGAGTTCCTTGGCCGGCAAATTTATCCCCATCGTTTTTTTTGCTGACCCGAAATGTCGACGCGGGAAAGCGAATGGAACAGAAAATGCGCTGAAAGATTGATTTTTCCGCAAATTGTTTTTACCTTTGCGCCGATTTATCGGAATAAAAATGGGACAATCGGAATCCTATAAATTGGAACTGAGGAGTTTGCCTGTCGGCGTTCAGCAGTTTAGCTACGTTGTCGGCGACCGTTTTTTTGCAGAAATGGAGAGTCCCGATATCCGTTCCGGCGAAGTGGAAGTTGCCGTGGCGGTGACGCGAAAAGGCGATACGTTCGACTTGGCGTTTCGTGTGACGGGCGACGTGACAATCGGGTGCGACCGATGCCTTGACGATATGCCGCACCACGTCGATGCGGATTATTGCGTGGCAGTGGCCTATGGCCGCGAAGCCGATGAAGATAGCGACGAGGTGGTTGTGGCCGATGAAAAAGAGCGGTATTTCGATTTGTCGCGGTTGATATACGACACCATCGAGCTGTCTATTCCGATGAAGCATGTTCACGCCGAAGGCGAATGCAACATGGCAATGGCTGAAAAGTTGCGCGAGCTTTCTGCCGAACGCCAAGATAGCGATCCGCGTTGGGGAGCATTGAAAGAATTATTGGACAACAAATAAAAACAAATAGAAAATGGCACATCCTAAACGAAAACAATCTAAGACGAGAACAGCCAAAAGAAGAACTCACGACAAAGCTGTAGTTCCTACGCTTGTACTTTGCCCGAATTGCGGCGCATGGCATGTATATCACACTGTGTGCGGCGAATGCGGTTATTATAGAGGCAAAATAGCTATCGAAAAAGAAGCTGCGCTCTAATCAGGACAGCATTCGACTGGGAAACAACGCGTGTCCTAAATGGAGAATTTAGGACATATTTGTTTAAGCAGAATTGATTTATGCGATGTTAAATGCAAAAATTACAGGAATAGCATCCTATGTGCCGGACTATGTGTTGACAAACGACGAATTGTCGCAAATGGTCGACACTAACGACGAATGGATCACCACGCGCGTGGGTATCAAAGAACGCCGCATTTTGAAAGGCGAAGGCTTGGGCTCTTCGTACATGGGGAAAATCGCAGTCGACAGATTGCTGGCATCCACCGGCACGAAGAAAGAAGAAGTGGATTTGGTGATTTGCGCCACGTCCAATCCCGATTACCGCTTTCCGTCGACCGCATCGATCATTGCACACAAATGCGGATTGTCCAATTGCTATGCATACGATATCCAAGCGGCATGTGCAGGATTCATAGTCACGCTTCAAGCGGCCAATGCCTATATTCGCAGCGGGCTTTACAAGAAAGTGATTGTCGTGGCGGCGGAAATGATGTCGAGCATGACAAACTATGAGGACCGTACCACTTGCCCGCTCTTTGGCGACGCGGCAGCTGCGGTCATGGTAGAGCCGACGGAAGAGAAAGGCATTGGCGTGATCGACGGCGTGTTTCATGTAGATGGCGAAGGACTTTCCCATCTTGTCATGAAGGCCGGCGGCTCCGCATATCCGGCAAGCCATGCGACCATCGACGCCCATGAGCATTTTGTCTATCAAGAAGGGCGTGCCGTGTATAAGCACGCAGTGACCGACATGCTCACTTCGTCGCTCGATGTGATGAAGCGTAACAATCTGACGGTGAACGATGTCGATTGGTTTGTTCCGCATCAGGCGAATTTGCGCATCATTGAAGCTGTGGGAGAAAGAATCGGCATTCCGGCGGAAAAAATTCTTGTCAATATCCAATACCGAGGCAATACCAGCGCGGCATCCATACCGTTGTGTCTCGATGAAAACAAAGACAAACTCAAGAAAGGCGATAAAATCGTGCTGACGGCGTTTGGTGCCGGATTCACGTGGGGAGCGACCTATCTTGTGTGGGGATATTGATTTCGAAGCAGGATAAAAACATTTCATGGCGGAATACGGCACAGGACAATCCCCGTACCGTATTCCGCATATTTATATAATTGATAGCAATTGTTATGCATAAGGCAGGTTTCGTAAATATCGTGGGAAATCCGAACGTGGGCAAGTCTACATTGATGAACAGGCTTGTCGGAGAACGGATATCGATCATTACGTCGAAAGCGCAAACTACGCGCCATCGCATTCTCGGCATTGTCAATACCGACGACATGCAAATTGTGTTTTCCGATACTCCCGGAGTGTTGAAGCCGAAATACAAGTTGCAAGAGAGCATGCGCGGCTTTTCCGAAAGCGCGTTGACAGATGCCGATATTTTGCTTTATGTCACCGATGTGGTGGAGGATGCCTCCAAGAATGCCGATTTTATCGAGAAAGTGTCGAAAGAGAAGGTGCCGGTGCTGCTTGTAGTCAATAAAATTGATTTGTTGAAAGGCAATGCCGATTTGACGGCGATTATCGACCGCTGGAAAAAAATGCTTCCGAATGCAGAATTGTTTCCGATGTCGGCAAAGGAAAATTTCAATGTAGACAATCTCATGGCGCGCATAAAGGAATTGCTTCCCGAATCGCCGCCCTATTTTGGGAAAGATGCGCTGACCGACAAGCCTGCACGATTTTTTGTCACGGAAATCATTCGTGAGAAAATTTTGGAGGAATACGACAAAGAAGTGCCTTATGCTACGGAAGTGATAGTCGAAAAATACGATGAAGGGAAAAGCGTCATTCATATCATGACGGTTGTCTACGTGGAACGTGAAAGCCAGAAAGGCATTATCATCGGGCATGGCGGCTCGAAATTGAAACGTGTGGGCATGAACGCCCGCCGCGATATTGAAAAATTTTTCGGAAAAAAGGTTTTTCTCGAAATATATGTGAAAGTGGAGACCGATTGGCGCAATAGAGAAAACAAGTTGCGAGCTTTCGGCTATTTGGAATAAACGAAAAACGAACATTGATATGGGCAAATTGATAGCGATTGTAGGACGGCCCAATGTGGGCAAGTCAACTTTGTTCAACCGGCTGACGCAAACGCGCACGGCGATAGTCGACGACACGTCGGGCACGACACGCGACCGCCAATATGGCAAAGTCGAATGGTGCGGGCAGGAATTTTCGATTGTCGACACCGGCGGATGGGTTGTCAATTCCGACGACATATTTGAAGGCGAAATAAACAAGCAGGTATCCATAGCCATTGAAGAAGCCGATGTGATATTGTTCATGGTCGATGTCATGAACGGGGCGACCGATCTCGACGACAAAGTGGCGGAAATATTGCGCCGGTCGAAGAAGCCCGTCATTTTGGTGGCCAACAAGTCGGACTCGAACGAATGGCGCTACAATGCTGCGGAATTTTATTCCTTTGGCTTGGGCGATCCTTATTGCGTGTCGGCGATCAATGGCGCCGGAACGGGCGATTTGCTCGACGAAATTTCCAAGCTTCTTGCCGATAAGGAAGATGAAGAAAAGCCTGTGGAGGTTTTGCCGCGGTTTGCCGTGGTGGGACGTCCGAATGCCGGAAAATCGTCGATTATCAATGCTTTTATCGGAGAAGACCGGAACATCGTGACGGATATTGCGGGCACGACGCGCGATAGCATTTACACGCGTTACAGCAAATTCGGTTTCGATTTTTACCTTGTCGACACTGCCGGAATACGCAAAAAGGCGAAAGTCAACGAAGATATTGAATATTATTCTGTCATCCGTTCGATACGCGCCATCGAAAACAGCGACGTGTGCGTTTTGATGATTGATGCCACTCGCGGCATAGAGGCGCAGGACGCGAATATATTCTCACTTATCCAGAAAAACAAAAAAGGCCTTGTCGTATGTGTCAATAAATGGGATTTGGCAGAGGATAAAAGCGTTGCAGCCATACGCCATTTCGAAAATGCCATTCGCGACCGCTTTGCTCCATTCTCCGATTTCCCGATAATATTCGCGTCGGCTCTGACGAAGCAACGAATCTACCGTGTGATTGAAACGGCAGTGAAAGTCTATGAAAATCGCAATCGCATTGTTCCGACTTCGCAGCTCAACAACTACATGCAGGAGGTGATTGGCGCTTATCCGCCGCCGGCGAATAAAGGAAAATATGTGAAAATCAAGTATGTTACCATGCTAAAAGAGCAGCGGATCCCGACATTCGTGTTTTTCTGCAATTTGCCGCAATGGGTGAAAGAGCCATATCGCCGCTATTTGGAAAACAAAATTCGCGAGAAATGGGATTTCTCAGGCACTCCGGTCAATATTTTCATGCGCGAAAAATAGCAGGCGAAGGCGCAATCTGATAAAGAAAAAACTTAAATTTGCACGTATATAACACAAAAGAGAAAGAACATGAGCGACGTATTATTGCTTTTTGGGACCTTGGGCTGGCCGGAAATTATCGTTATTGCATTGATTGTGCTTCTTTTGTTCGGCGGAAAGAAAATTCCCGAACTGATGCGCGGGATTGGAAAGGGAATCCGCAGTTTCAAAGAAGGCATGAACGATGTGAAAGAAGAAATCAACAAGCCGGTGGAGCCGACCGAAAACGGGAAACAAGAAGAAAAATAACAAATGTCGGATAGCAACGCGGCGAACGACAAATCGTTTTGGGGGCATCTTGACGACCTGCGGAAGGTTTTGTTTCGGATGGTTGTCGTGCTTGTCGTGTTCATGGCCGGATTTTTCTTTTGCATGCCATGGATTTTCGACCATGTCATACTCGCTCCTTGCAATGGCGACTTCGTCCTTTATAGATTATTTGCCCGAATCACGTCCGGCATTCCGGGACTTTCGCAGTTTTCCACTGCGGATTTCCATGTCGATTTGATAAACATACGGCTCACGACACAGTTTTTCACGCATTTGAGCGCGACATTCTGGTTGTCGCTTGTTTGCGCTTTTCCTGTGTTGCTTTATTTGCTTTGGGGATTTATCCGTCCGGCACTTTACGAGCGGGAAGCTCGCGGGGCGCGTGCCGCATTTTGTTTTGGCGCGTTGATGTTTTATGTCGGCGCAGCCGTCAGCTATTTCCTTGTTTTTCCCATCACATTGCGGTTTCTTTATTCCTACGAGCTGAGCGCGGCCATCCACAACACACTGTCGTTGGACTCGTATATGAGCACTTTCGTTTCGATGACGCTGGTCATGGGCGTTGTGTTCGAACTGCCATTGTTGGCGTGGGTGCTTTCGGCGGTAGGCGTCTTGCGTCGCCCGTTTTTCCGTCGCTATCGCCGCCATGCGATAGTGATATTGCTCATTGTGGCGGCAATAATCACCCCTACGAGCGATCCGTTCACGTTGTCCATCGTGTTCTTCCCGTTGTATCTGTTGTATGAATTCAGCGCGTTGCTTGTCAAAAAAGAATGACAGATGAAAAAGACCTTGTATGTTTCCGACCTTGACGGGACATTGCTCAACAGCCAATCGCAAATATCATCGACGACGAAAACAATGCTAAATCGGCTTGTCGAGGAAGAGGGCATTAACTTTACCATTGCCACTGCCCGCACTCCGGCCACGGTTGTCCGGCTGCTCGAAGGTGTGGATTGCCGGTTGCCATTAATCGTCATGACCGGCGCGGCAATGTGGAAAGGCGGCATTGTCGACGAGCATTATTTGCAAGCATCGGAAGTGGAGAGCTTGTCGGCATTGTGCCGAAAATACGGCGTGCGCCCGTTTTTCTATACTTACAACGGAAAAATCATCGAAACATATCATTTGCCCGAAACCGACGACTACGAGCGCCAATTTGTCGAACAACGCCAACATTCCCCATTCAAGCGGTTTGTGTTTCAAGAACGGTTTCCTTCGGAAAAAGCGAGCCGCACGATGTTGATATTTGCGGCGGCCGATTACGATCGCATGGGGAAGGTCTACAATGAGGCCAGTCGTGTGTTGAAATGCTCGATGACTTACTATCGCGACATATTCAATCCCCGCATCGGCTTCTTGGAGGTGATGGCGCAAGGCGTCTCGAAGGCGCGTGCTGCAAAAAAATTGGCAGACAAGATTGGCGCGACACGCTTGGTTGTTTTTGGCGACAGCCCGAACGATCTTTCCATGAGGGAGGTGGCCGATGTGTTCATCGCGCCGTCGAATGCTTCGCAAGAAGTGCGCCATGTCGCCGACGAAGTGGCGGCCGGCAACGACGATGATTGCGTGGTGCGGTGGATTGCGGAAGATTTGCGGCGGGGCAAACAATAGAAACGCATGAAAATGCGTTACATATAAAAGCAATTTGGGAATGTCCAACATTTATGACAACAGAAGAATTTGGAAAATCGTCTTTTTGGCGGTTTCAGTCGTCCTTGTTGCATTTTTCTTGCACGTTTCCAATAAATTGGTGGAGGATTTGTCCGTGCAGGAGCGCGAACGCATGGAAATATGGGCGAATGCCACGAAAGCGCTTGCGACGGCTCCCATTAATTCTTCCGACGCTTCGATGCAATCGGACGATATCGACTTTTATTTGAGCATTATTCGCAATAACAACAATATTCCGGTGTTGCTTGTCGATGATAGCGACAATATTTTGATGTATCGGAATTTCCGTCTTCCCGACCCTGTCGACACGCTGATGCAGGGCGACCTGACGAAGGCCAATGAGGAATATCTTGCAGGCAAGTTGCGGGCATTGAAAAACACGCGCAACCATATCCCAATTGCCATCGACAGCCTTACGACGCAACATTTGTACTACGAAGATTCCACGTTGTTGACAAATATGTCCTATTTCCCGAAGATTCAGCTCGGCGTCATGATTATTTTTGTGTTGATTGTCTATTTTGCCGTGATGAGCACAAAAAAGGCAGAGCAAAACAAAGTGTGGGTGGGGCTTTCGAAGGAAACGGCCCATCAATTGGGCACGCCTATTTCGTCGTTGATGGCATGGGTGCAGATGCTTGAATCGTCGGGTGTCGACAAAGAAATGGTCGACGACATGGACAAGGACGTGAACAGGCTTTCGGTGATTGCCGACCGGTTTTCGAAGATCGGTTCGAAGCCGGAAATGGAGTTGGCCTATTTGTGTGAATCGGTCAGCGCAGGACTTGAATACATGCGTTCGCGAATATCTTCCAATGTGAAGCTCGACATTCGGTTTCCTGCCGACGATTGCGGCGTTCGTTTGTGCCGTCCGTTGTTTGAATGGGTTATGGAAAATTTGTGCAAAAACGCAGTCGATGCCATGCAAGGGAAAGGGCGGATAGACGTGGTTGTCGGGCACGACAAGAAAACGGCTTATATTGAAGTGAGCGATACCGGAAAAGGCATTGCGCGGAAAAATTTCAAAACGGTTTTCAGCCCGGGATATACGACCAAGAAGCGCGGTTGGGGATTGGGCTTGACGCTTGCCAAACGAATCATAGAAGAATATCATGGCGGCAAGATTTTTGTGAAGTCATCGGAAATAGGCGTGGGCACTACGTTCAGGATTGAATTGCCGATGGCGTAAGGTTACGTTTCCCGAAATATCGCGAGGTAGGTGGGATGCAGCGGTATTTTTGCGGAAAAAAATGACACCTGAAAATCTGATGCAAGAAAACGAACGGCGCAAAGAGGCTCGCGCCGGCGTCTACGACCCATTGAAGGGAAGGGGATGCTACGGCGAGCGCGTGGAAGTGAGATTGCCGGCAAGTCGGGGTGAAACGGTTTTTGTGCCGCGATCAATGATTGCCGACGACGCGTACCGGCCTCGTTTGTCGCGACTTTCTTTCGATTTGTTGCGCATGAAGCATGATTTTGAATTTTGGTGTGCAGCTTGTGTTGTCGTCAAGGACAAGACAGGCTACGCCGACATTCCGTTGGTTTTGAATCGCCCGCAACGTCGGATTTTTGCCGCGTTGGAAAGCCGGCGCACGGCAGGATTGCCGATGCGGCTGATATTGCTGAAAGCCCGCCAGTGCGGCGGTTCTACGGTCGTGCAGATGTACATGGCTTGGATTCAGTTGCTTTTGCGCGACAATTGGCACAGCCTCATTTGTGCGCATGTCAAAGATGCGGCTGCAACGATCAAAGGCATGATGGCGAAGTTGCTCGCCAATTACCCCGAGCGTTATTTGCCGGCGGGGGAAAAGTGCTTGAAGCTGCGGAGCTTCGAAGGAAGCCGCGACACGTTCAGAATAGGACATCGCAACAATACGCTTACCATCAATTCGGCTGAAAATCAGGCTACGGCTCGTGGCAAGGATCTTGCCATGGCTCATTTGTCGGAAGCTGCTTTTTGGCGGACATCGGCGGGACACGATCCGAACGACGTAATTCGTTCGGTGGCCGGCTCGATTGCGCTTGCCGGCCATACGTTGCTCGTTGTCGAAAGCACGGCGAACGGAACCGGCAATTTCTTTCATGAAGAATGGTTGCGCGCAGTGGCTGGGAAAAGCGACAAGACAGCAGTATTCGTCCCATGGCATGAAAGTGAAATATATGTGTTGCCGGTTGCCGACGCAAAAGCCTTTTGGGAAACAGCCGACAGCTACGAACTGCATTTGTGGGACATGGGATTGACGCTCGAACAAATTGCATGGTATCGTGCCAAAAGCAGGGAATATGCATCGCGCCGTGCCATGCAAGCGGAATATCCCACGACGCCCGACGAAGCCTTTTCATGTACCGACAAAGGCGTTTTCGATGCCGATGCGGCGGCGCGGTTGCGGCAAGATTGTCGCGAACCGTTGGCGACAGGGGAGATTTTGGGCGATGCGGTCGTGGGGATGAGCGCATTGCACGCCGTTCGGTTTTCGGCAAGCAGCACGGGACAGTTGAAAATATGGAGCTTCCCGAAGGCGCAGGCGCGCTATGTCGTGGTTGTCGACATCGGCGGCAGAAGCGAAAGCAGTGATTACAGCGTCATTGCCGTTGTTGCTCGCGCAGGGGAACGGCAACGGCCGGAAGTGGTCGCGCAATGGCGCGGACACACGGATCATGATTTCTTGGCATGGAAAGCAGCGCAAATAGCGTGCTACTATAATCGGGCTCTTTTGGTGATCGAAAGCAATACGATAGAGACGGAGCGGACCGAGGGCGACAATTCCGGTTTCATTCTCGACGAGATTGCCGATGCCTATCCGAACATGTACTATCGGCAAACGTTCGACAAATTGTCGGGGCGCTGCGTGTCACATATCGGATTTCATACAAATCGTTCGACGAAACCTCTCATCGTGAATCGCCATATCGCTTGCGTGCGCGACGGCGGCTACGTGGAGCGCGACAATGAAGCCGTCAACGAGCATCTTTCGTATGAGCGGAAGCCGAATGGATCTTTCGGCGCGAAAGAAGGGAGGCACGACGATATTTTAATGACTCGGTGCATAGGGCTTTTTGTCATTGAAGAAACGTCGGGCAATGCGAATTGCGATGTTGCAGCCTTAAAAAGACCGGCCTCATCAAAAAAAATATCATGACGATTAAACCATTTGCGGTTTGGATAGTCATAATGGTACAAAAACAATTATATAAAGCGATTTTTTGCAAAATATACCCTGCCGCCGGATGGCTTTACAGGGATAGACAAGAGACAATCAGAACAGCGTAAAAACGAACAGGAGATTTTATGAAAACAAGAAGGAGCGTCAGGGCGACGCTCCTTCTTGTTGTTTCATTTTGTTGTTTATGCAGGGATTTTGCCTTTTGAGTCTTTTCCGCGAATTTCGACGCGGCGTATTTTTCCGCTGATCGTTTTTGGCAACTCGTCGACAAATTCCACGACACGCGGATATTTGTAGGGGGCTGTCGTATGTTTCACGTGGTTTTGAATTTCCTTTATCAGGTCTTCGCTCGCCTTGTCGCGATATTCCGGCGCTAGCACGATAGTGGCTTTCACCACCTGCCCACGGATTTCGTCGGGCACGCCGGTGACGGCGCATTCTACGACGGCCGGATGGGTCATCAATGCGCTTTCCACTTCAAATGGGCCTATGCGGTAGCCCGACGATTTGATAACGTCGTCTTTTCGCCCGATAAACCAAAAATAGCCGTCTTCGTCGCGCCATGCGATGTCGCCGGTGTGGTATATGCCGTCGTGCCACACTTTTTGAGTCAGTTCCGGATCGCGGTAGTATTCTTTGAACAATCCGAGCGGGCGGTTGTCGCCGGTGTGCACGACGATTTCTCCCTGTTCGCCATCTTCCGCCCAACGGCCGTCGTCGGTAAGCAGGTCAATGTCGTAGACTGGACCTTTTATTCCCATCGACCCCGGCTTGGGCGCCACCCATGGATAGGTGGCTACGGTGAGCGTCGTCTCGGTTTGCCCGAACCCTTCCATCAGGCGTATTCCGGTGAGCCGCAGCCATTCGTCGTAGACGCTGGGATTGAGCGCTTCGCCAGCAATGGTGCAGTATTTGAGGCAGGAAATGTCGAATTTCGTCAAATCTTCCCTGATAAGGAAACGGAACACCGTCGGAGGGGCGCAAAACGAAGTGATGCGGTAGTCGTGGATCATTTGCAAAACGTCTGCCGGCTTGAATTTCTCAAAATCGTAGACAAACACGTTGGCTCCGGCAATCCATTGCCCGTAGAGTTTTCCCCATACGGCTTTTCCCCATCCGGTGTCGGCGAGCGTCAGGTGGAGGCTGTCTTCGTGCAGATTGTGCCAAAACGAGCCTGTAATGATGTGACCCAACGGATAAGAAAAATCGTGGGCCACCATTTTGGGTTCGCCGGTTGTTCCCGAGGTGAAGTACATTAAGGAGATATCGTCGTTTGCATTGACAAATTCCGGACGTTTGAACGGTGCAGCTTCCGTGCATCCTTGCGTGAAATTCAGCCATCCTTCCGGCACATGGGGGCCTGTCGAAATGCAGTATTGCAGCGACGGGCATTTTGCTCGCGCTTCGTCGACGTGGGAAATCACTTCTTCGTCGCCGACGGCTACAATCGCTTTGATGTCGGCAGCGTTGCAGCGATACACGATGTCGTTGGCCGTCAGCAGGTGGGTGGCAGGGATGGTCACCGCTCCGATTTTATGAAGCGCGATGATGGAAAACCAAAATTGGTAGCGGCGTTTCAGAATGAGCATCACCATGTCGCCTCTTCCGATCCCCAACGATGTGAAATAGGCAGCGGCTTTGTCGCTTTCCCGCTTGATGTCGGCGAAAGTGAATTGGATGCATTCGCCGTTTTCGTTCGTCCAAAGGAGCGCTTTCTTGTCGGGGGCGATGCGTGCCCATTCATCGACTACGTCGTATCCGAAATTGAAATTGTCGGGAACGTTTACTTTGAAATTCGCCATGAAATCTTCATAGGAATCAAATTCTGTTTTGTTGAGAAACCTTTCCAGCATGTTGGTTGCGCTTTTATGATTGAACAATTACGGCAATGAATTTAAGCGGTTCGTCGCCAATGGCGCGTAGCCCGTGGGGGCGGCGGGAGTCGAACACGATGGTGTCGCCGGCGTGGAGCGTGATGGTTTTGCCGTCGATATGCATTTCCATGGTGCCCGATTCTATATAGTTGAGTTCTTCCCGTTCGTGAGAATCGAAATGGATTTCTTCATCGTTGTTGGGTGCAACTGTCACCAAAAACGGCTCCATGATTCGGCTGTCGAATCCGGCGGCAAGCGATTGGTATTGATACCAATTCAGGCGTTCTACGCTTTTTCCGCAGCCTTTTCTTGTCACGAAATAATTTTTCATTTTAGGCTCTTCGCCAAATAATAGCGTGGTGATGTCCACTCCGCATGCTTTTGCAATCCGAACGGATGCATTGACAGTGATGTCGAGCGTTCCGGCTTCATACTTCCGGTACGTGTCCGGATCGATGTTGCAGGCGGAACAAAGCTCCTCTACCGATAGCCCTAATGCTTCTCGCAAACCTTTCAGCCGGTTTGCCACTTCTTCTATGTTACCCATTGTTGAACCTATTTGTTGTTGTCGGCCGCACCGACATGGCAAAGGTAGAAATTTAAAATCCACATCTTTCGGATTTTAATATTTTTTATACATAATGTATTGAGAATTACACACTTATACGCTCTGTGTGCAACACATTTTCGTCGAATGTGTGCAAAAAAAATCCGTCTTCGCGTTTTTTTTGTTGTTGCAAAGGATGATTTTGGCGTTTGTTTTTTCGCATGGCGTACGCAGTATTGATGTCAATTTTGCGTTTAATAAAAAAACCAAACATAAATCTAAATGAGACGAATCATGTTGATTGCCGCGATAGGCTTGCTGGCCTTGCAGGCGGCGGCTCGCGAGCCGTGGCGGAACGGCTTTTCAGTCGGAGTGGAGGGCAATTTTGCCTTGTGCGACAAATATGAAACAGTATTCAATGATTTCAAAGGGACAACGGTCAGCGGCAGTTATACGGCATTCCTTGCAAAGGGGTTTTTCGTCAAGCCCCAAATAAGCGTTTATTACGAAAGCCATAGCACGGAATCAGAATACTGGGATGGAGGTCCCTCCCCGGAAACGATCGACCACCATGCATCGGAAACGGGCATGGGGTTCGCCGTATTTGCCGGCTACCGCATTCCGGCAGGACAATTGAGCGTGGATTTGCTCACAGGACCATACTATTCCGTCGCCATCGATCAGCATGAGACATACGAATATCAATTTGCCGGCAAGCCGTCATCCACTGTTTCCCATTATATGGACCAATACAACAAGTCGTCGTTGCGTTGGCGGTTCGGGCTGGGGCTGAACGTTTGGCGGCTGACGGTCGGCGCGTCGTTCGATTTGGGGTTGCTCAAAGTCAGGCCCGACAGGGAATACAGCGATCGCGAAAGCAAAGTCGTCAGTGTTGGCATCGGCTACAATTTCTAAGCGTCGGGAAAGGCGCGCAAGGGGCATAAAGCGGGAAGGCGGCGATTTCGACCGGCAGCCTTTCCGGTTTGCTATTTCCCCGGCAGCGGAATACATTGCCGGTGATGGTTTGTGATTGAGAGTTTATGGTTGAGAGAACTGCGAAGTTGGCAACCACGCAATGTCCTCCTCTGCCGCGCGATAGCGCGGATAGGGGAGGTGCCGTAGGCGGAGGGGTTCGGATAGGATCAACATTGCAGTCTCACAAACTTTTCTGTCTCCCAACTTGCAGAAAAGCCGCTTCGCGGCTGACGGTCAACCCCTTCG
>ENA-OOXJ01000403-OOXJ01000403.1-human-gut-metagenome-genome-assembly--contig:-NODE-403-length-37602-cov-4.640211_pt1 | contig 37602 bp, 34 predicted proteins | sample MGYA00241587_ERZ501343 | MGnify/ENA primary metagenome ERZ501343 (study PRJEB25962, sample SAMEA2042918) | human gut metagenome | biome: human gut; feature: human-associated habitat; material: faeces... | reverse complement strand
CAAATCGAATACACTATAAAAAGTCCGTAAACTTTTGAGTATTAATAACTTATTTGATAATCGTCTCGTTTTAACGGGACACTAGTGATGCAGTATATGTTTCATTATGGATATACACTTTACTACCTTCAGACCTAGTATGCAACATTCCAGGTGTATTATAGCAAGAACAAATATACTTCCACCAAGAATCAACTCCAGATTGACCTAAACTATTTCCTTGCAAATCAAAACATTGAGCATTCAAACTTAAGAAGGGGAATATTTCATCTAAGAATATCTTGAACAAATCTACAGGTTGACTATTCTTGAAATCGAATATTGCAGACAAAAACTTATAATTCATAAAATCACTGGCAAACGCAGTGAATTTCATAAATAGATCTGTTCCCGAAGTATTAATACATCGACTTCCGTCTTTATAGCTTTTAGTCCTACCATTTGAATCCACAAAGGTAACTTTTATTTCTGAAGGTTCATCCTCATTACTATACAGATTACGTAAATTGTCTGGATGAGTTGGCATAAAGTATTTACCAGCATCAGAAGTAGTTGGCTCCTTCAAACTACTTTGTAGATGTGTATATAATGCCCAATATATAGAACTTTTACCACTACCATTCTCACCATACATCAAGACATGCTTTCCGTTAGGAGAAAGGTCAAATGGCTTTAAGAAGAACTTAAAGTTCTCAATGCGAATAGTATCTATTTTCCATGCCATACACTTATTTTTTTTAAAATTTACTAATCTTTCACCTGATCAGCTGGTATCATACGGAGTTTCATCAGTTGGTTTCTCAATTCACTCGATTGATCAAATAAACTTCTGAAGAACTTTTCCATATTATCAGTATCCAAGTACTTATCTACATTTTCTTTCCAATACTTAAAGATTTCAACCCCATTCTCATACAGATATTCGTCAAAGTACAATTCAATAGCTAAACTATCACATAAATTAGCGAATAACCCATAATATAATTCAGCCGTATGAATATCGTTACTCGGGTCTTTCAATAGTTCTTCCGCATTATCTTTGAATATACGAGCTATATTATAATACCTTTGTTCCTTCTTGTCTACTACTGGTATAGTCAATGATGATAACTTCTTTTTATTCAATAAAACATGATTGAGTACATTCATTTTATGATCAAACAAGTCATATTGAGTAGGATAAGAATTTAGTAAGAACAGTACATATCCTATTTCAACTTCTTTTTCATTAGGCAAAACTGCAACGCTCTTGGGTGGCAATATGCCATTAATTTCAAAAGCGCACTTCTCTCCACGCTTTAAATTATCAACAACTTGAATATATGGTGAAGAATCCGTATCTGAGTTTTCTAAGATATACTTAGCAAACTGTTTTTCCGTATAAATTTCAGCCACAGATACCAATAATAACTTTCTTATTTCCATAATGTTATTTTTGATTTTTCAGAATAAAAGCTCAAAAACGAAAGAAACAGATTATTTATTCCCTAAATAAAAATAAAAAATATAGTTATTCACTATTTTAATATTTAATATTTCAAATAAAGAATCAATTTCTCGTTTCTTTTTCATTTTATTTTAAATTACCCAATCAATAGATTACATACACTATTTTGAATATCATGCAATAACCTTTTGATATAAGCAATACTTATTTTCTTCTCATTGGGGATACTTCTACATTCCACCCTTTTTATGTTCTTAAGTATTACATCATACCTAATCAGATAAGTTGTATCCATAATATCAATATAGAAAAAGTTTTGCCCAATTTTAGCAAAAATAAAGGGTATTGCTAATTCAACCAACTGCATATCAGAAAATCCATATATCATAGCTTCATAAATCTTACCTAAAGGCTTATCTGACAACAAAAAGCGAAGGCAGACTATAATTCTCACCCAGGGTGTGTCGGTTGGTATTGTATGTTCACCATTCTGCCACTTATTTCTGAACAGAGAATAAATATCAATATCCAAAAACTCTTTACTACGCCTCACTGATAGTTGGTAAATCGCTAATGGAACTGAAATTCTATCATTTATATCATTAGAAAGTTTTTGGTCTAAACTTAAAACTTCTTCCGTCTTGCAGATATCAAGAATCTTTTGCCTAACTTGCCTATGCGCCTCTTCTTTTATAGAATAGCGAAAAGGCAGTGTATTCAGAAACTTATTCATATACCCTTCATAGTTCGCCTCTTTACCATAGAAATGGTGGAAGAGATGCTTGGCTATTTCGTAATCCATCACAAGGATTATTTTATCAAAGCCGAACTTGTTACCATTAGAAACCTCCGAATAATAGGGATTATCAACCTGAGAGGATAAGACATTCATGATGCGGAACAGATGAGCAGGATCTATTCTGTCCAAATCTTCTATAATCAGAACAGACTTTGCCATCATCTGCTCCAAAGACTTCTGGATAAGACAGGTAAAAGCATCACATTCACTGATACTGCCCATCTTTCCATAGAATCCATTGAGGTAGTCATCTACTACATGAAGAACATCCTGACTCTTATATTTCTCATGAATGGTAGAAGCAAAATCTTTCAAAGCCTCATACCCATCTTTCAATCCTTCAATGGGAATGATTGAAGCAACAAAGTCGCCTAACTTTAACAAAGACTCTTTGTTGCATACCGCATCGAATATCTTATCATACCCCTCTTTAAAGTCATAGATACGATTATCCTTTATGAGTTGAAACAGAATGTCACGCTTGATATACTCAATGACATCCCGATTCTCCTCAACCACGTAGTTTACAGGATGGAGAGTGATGAAATAGAAATCATTCTTCTTTTCATCATAACTCTTCATGAACTCATTCAGAAAGTAAGACTTACCATCTCCAAACCTAGCAGAGAATATGATTCTACTCTCATTTTCAAACACCTGCTTGAAGTCTTGAATGTTTTGTGAAATATCAATTGTATCCATAAACAAGCCAAACTACCTATTAGATATCTTTGCAGAAGAGGGATGATTTAAATCACCCCTTTTTTCTGTAAATCCTGGAATGCAGCAATCAACTTATCATAATCTTTTGTTGTCAATGCTCCTATATGTCCGACACGGAAGATAATATCCTTCATATCGCCACCATTAGGACAAATCCACATACCATACTCATCCTTTATCTTCAAGAAGAGATCGTAAGCAGAAGCGGTTATAGGATGAAGCGGTGTTACAGCATTTGATAAAGATTCTGATACGATTTCAAAAGGCAGATTTTTTATCTGCTCTCGGAAGTAAGTTGCTAAAGCACCGATTCTGGCGATTTCTCCTTCAACACCACCATTGGCGTCTATCTCTTTCAAACGAGCATTAATCTGGCGAAGAATACCAACAGCTGGGGTCCAAGGAGTCTGCCCACGTTCCATATTCTTCAACGCTATCTTCAAATCAAAGTATTGACACACACACTTAGTATTGTTAACTCGATTAATTGCCTTTGGAGAAAGTACCATTACAGAAATACCAGGAGGACAAGCCAACGCTTTCTGACTACCAGTAATCATAATATCAGCCCCCAACTCCTTCATATCAAAAGGATCAGCTAAGAAAGTACTGATACAATCAACTATCAAGAACAGTTGGTTACGCTTGCAGAAATCACTAATTAAGTTCATATCATAATGAACACCCGTTGAAGTCTCATGCTTGTTAACCAAGAATGCAGTATAACCTTGTCCCTCATATGGAGCAAGATGCTCAGCTTTTAACGCCTTACCATGCTCAAGTTTAATCTCTGTATATGGAACATGATGAAGTTCAAGCAATTCGACAAAACGATGTCCAAAGCTACCACCATTCACAACCAATGCCTTGTCAGTTGGTGTGAGGGTATTCATAATAGCAGTTTCCATCGCTCCAGAACCTGAAGAAGTCAAGAATACGACTTTAGAATCATCAGAAGCTTTTGCAAACTTCTTAATGAGTCTCTCGTTCTCAAACATAACATCAGAAAATTCTGATGTTCTAAAATAAGGTACCTGTTCGGCACCGATTGCTCGTACAGCATCACTTGACTGCACAGGGCCAACAGTAAAATTAATCATTTTATATTAATTAAATTTTTGTTTTATTCTACAATAACATTTTATAAAAAGTGGCATTGGATCCTTTAAATTAATAAGCATATGCTTATCAGCTTTAATGAATTGAACTATCCATATTAGAGGATTCATCTTTCCTGTCAGCACATTTTCTCTAAAGTCATGGCACTCACTCATCCCCGTAAAATTGTTCTTGCCCAATTTTAAAACAACAGGCAAAGGTTGGTGGTTTTCCTTTAGCTCAACCAACTTTACCCATTCTAGAGGAAGGTTAATACCTGGCGTTAACTTATAAATGGATCCATCAACACGAAAGTTAACCTCCAAAAAGTAATTTATACCATCTTTATCCTGTATAAATTCCACATCAAAAAGTCCATTATAACGGGTCTCTTTAATCATTGATACAATGTGGTTCAATAATTTTTCACCCCCAGTTCGACCGGGAGCGTTACATTTATAGAATTTATTATAATGACCATAACTTCCAGATTGAAAGCGGGTTCTTTCGTCATGATAATCAATGTAAACATGGCCATCAAGAGCTAAGCCGAAATAATTGATTTCTTTAGCCTTTTCTACGTATTTCATTACAAGGAATTGGTCTCCTATAATTGTCTTTACTTTTGCTTCAAGCTCAGCTTTGTTTTTACAGATTCCTTCATCAACTTTTCCCCCATCAATTGTTTTTATACTTTTTGTGAAAACGGGGTAATCCAGATCATCAGGAATAGGATTTTGCTTATTTAATACTAATGACCATGGTATAGTTAGACCATGTTTTTCTGCCAACTTACTTATTGTTACTTTACTCATCCATTTTATAATATCTCCAGCCTTTCCAGCAGACATTACAATAAATTTCTTTTCAAGGATATCTTTATGTAAGTCTACCAGATAAGCAGGAGGGTCAGGAATTGTAAATAATATAGGTTTCGTTTCAAATAAAGGATATTCAGTAATCAAGAAGTCAATAGCTTCCTCCATTTTAGCAAAACTTTTACCATAGGAAACATATTTGCTAGCAAGTAGATATTCACAATCTTTTCCAAAACAAAAGATTTCAACCTTATGTCCAGATTCCCCAATTGCTCTAATGACTCCTAGACTTGTATAAACATCAGAACAAAATAAAACGATTCGTCTCATAACTATATTTCAAAAAGGTTTTTTCGATTCATAAATTGTTCCATCACTTGTGCCATGCAAATACTCTCTTTTCTACGCAAACGGGCAGAAGAGAAACGTTTGTTTACTATACAACTGATGAATTCCTGTATCTCATAACGCAAACCAAAACCATCCCATTTATAGAAATACTTTTTATTATCGTTTTGGTTTTCATAACGCAACTCAAAATAATCCGTCTTCCACCATGGTGCTGGCACATAAGCATATCCCTTGGTGCCTGAAATCACCAAGCATCCTTCTGTTTTTACACCCAATCCTACCTTAAAAGAACAAGTAGCTTTAGGATAATGGAAAACTCCACGTGTATAAACATCAATACCATTCTCCATACGAGAATAAAGATTCAAATTCTCATAATTGATACCCATTAACTTGATTATAGGTAATAACGGATAACTTCCTTCCTCATACATAGAACCACCCGCTTGCTTAGAATCAAATTCACGACCATTCTTGTCTAGAAGTTGTGACAAAGAAGCTTCTATATCAACCACATCACCTATCAATCCTGATTTTATAATCACCATTAAGTGATTAAAAGCAGGACAATGAGCCGTTTTGTTTGCTTCCATTAAAATGACCCCACTATCTTCAGCCAACTGATATAGTTCTTGTGCCTGAGCCTTTTCTAATACCAATGGTGTTTCACAGAGCACATGCTTATGAGCTAAAATAGCGTCTTTAATATATTGGTAATGAGAAAGATGTGGTGTTGCAATGTAAACTGCATCTACAGAATCATATAAATCATCTACATTTTGACAAGCAATTACGTTTTCATGCTTAAATACATAATTCTTTCCTTTAGCCTCATCAATATCATAAGCAGCAACAACATCAACACCACTAACTACAGATGCTTCAGAAGGAAATCTATCTGCCACACGACCACAACCGATAATGCCAACCTTTACAACATCCTGCGATTCGTTACGAAGCATTGTAGATGATATACCTTGAGTTCTTGGCAGATAAACAACCTCACAAAACTCACTAAGGTAATCAAACTTCCCTTCCCAATCTGAACCAATGGCAAATATATCAACATTATATTTTTGGATGTCATCGATCTTCTGACCAACATAGTCCTCTATAATAATCTTGTCAGCATACCCAGTAGCTTTAACAGCCTCCACTCGTTCCAAGACATTATTGCGAACATTTAATTTACCTCTATCTCTATCAAAGCTATCATTGGTGACACCCACTATAAGGTAATCTCCCAATTCCTTAGCTCGACGTAAGAGATTTATATGACCTTGATGAAGAAGGTCATACGTGCCGTACGTAATAACAGTTTTCATATCTTACATTTTTATACCCATAATCTTAAGAACTTTTTCACAGAAGTTACCTTTCATGTCCTCATTCACAAGAGCATTTATTTCTTTTCTCTCTTCTTTATAAGAATCAACACCATCTGCCAGGTTTTTCACGAACTTGCAAACATCATCATATTTTCTGATTCTCATTCCTGGACGATATTTATCTGGATCCATAGCGAAACCACGTTTACCAGCATAATCATCAATATCATCTTCTGTAAAACCAATAGGACGGTCCAATAATAAGAAATCATAGAAAATAGAAGAATAGTCTGTAATCATTGCATCACACTGCTTCATAAAGCGATACAAATCCATTCCTCTTCTTAAGAATTCTTGATGGCTAAGCAAAATGAAATGATCCATATCTACAACATCGTATTTCGACAGATCTTGTTCTGGATGCAACTTCACTACTATTTTTACTCCAAGTTCCTTTAAATATGAATTAAGACGTTGGAAATCTTTTATATCTACAATTGGCAAAATTGGCTGTTCTTCTGTAGTATCCTGCATATTCATACTAACAGATTTACGGAAAGTTGGTGCCCAAAGAATAATTTTTTTATATTCACCAAAATCATACTGAGGATTTGGCAAATACAGCGGGTCACATTTAGGATTTCCTGCTATAACAATTTTAGATTCCGGAACACCATAAATGCGAGCTTGCGGCTTTATGAAGCATTTACCTGTTGCCATCACATATGTATAATGCTGACTCTTGGTGCTATATTTAGACTGTCCCTCTGAAGCATCTTTGAACGGCATACCATGCTCCATGTGAATTATAGTTTGGTCTTTTGCTGGTTCTATCGGAATTTTTCCAATACAATAAAAAACGTATTTACTTCTGAAAAAAGAAAGTATAGCCTTTATTGGTCCTATAAATTCAACATTATGAGGAGAATCAACCAAATATTTTTTGTAATCCGAAGAGGATACAATTATTCTGTACTTTTTATTATATCCATTGTCTATTAAATATTCATATACAGCACGATTGTTATCTCTAAAACTCAAGTTACAATAAAGTAAAATTTGAGATTCTTTATGGGAAAACAAACGATTAATTTTCGATAAAATCGGAAACAAATTATTGTAAAGAAAGAACTTTACTTTCAAATTCTTTATAATCATTTTGGTAACAAACTTTTAAAATCATTGTACATTCTTGTCTGTATTTTGTCTATCTGATGGTTGATTAATCCACAATCCCAAGACTTTTTAGCATATTCATTAATCAATTGAGGCTTATCAACTATTTTCATAAGACATTCTTTTATTTTACTTTTGTCTGTTATACAGATGGCAGCATCATTACGAACTAGATAATCTGTTGAAGCTGTCATTCCTCCAATGGCTAATATACATTTTGCAGAATAGAAGTAATCAACTAATTTCGTTGAAAAAGAAGCTCTGTAAAATTGATATTCGGCCTTATTAAAAGGTTCTACATGCAGAAGTATATCGGCAGCATCCATTACCTTTTTCTTTTCATCATTCGGCACTGGAAGATTAAGTTTTGAACTTCCCTCAATATTCAATGCACTTTTCATTTTATCATCAGATGGAGAAAGTGTATAAATGTCAAGTACAAACTTCTGACCATCCTGATTAATTTCTTTAATTGCAGATGCTAACAATGCAAGAGTTTTCCATCTACCAGCACCAATGTTTCCCATATAAACAAGATGGATTGGTAACGATAGCTTTCGATATTCTATAGGCTGATCTACATTGAAATGATACCCCTTAAATAAAATTCGACAATCTTTATGAAAACATTTCTCGTATTCCTCTTTCATCAAATTTGAAATAACATAAAGAAAATCGCTCTGCTTAGCAGTTTTAGACAGATAGTGTCTTTGCATAACTTTTCTAATCCAAAAAATAGGGGATAAGTTGGTATGCTTCAAAGAGTAATAATCATCCCATGGATAAGTAATTAAAGGAATATTCTTTCTTTTCTTAACATACAACATCAAATTACTAATTAATGGACCATCTGGCAGAGTTCCAAAAACAATATCTGGATTAAAGTCATCTATAAATTGATCAAACTCCTTTGTTTTCCAACAGTTAGACAAACCAAATAATTCTTCAACTAGAAAAAACACTGGCCATCTTAACATTCTTAATTTATTAAAGAACGAAGAGAATTGAGGTTTTTCAGTCTGAGAAGAATCCTCTATTTTCATCCGCTCACCTACTACAAGATTCGGCTTAAACATCCTCTTCATCATCTTGATGATAGAGATATGATAATAATCTTTAGCAAGAGTGTTTTGCGGCATTCCATTACGCACATAAATATGTGCAAATTCATACTTATCTTGCGTGTTGGCAAAAATGTTAGAATATGAATTGCCTATATTATTATCTTCACGCCATGGAAGATACGTTATTACTAAAACTTTTATTTTCTTTTCCATCTTACAATTTTCTTATAACCTTACAAGGATTTCCTGCTGCAATACAGTCAGAAGGGATATTCCCACAAACAACAGAACCAGCACCGATAACAGAATGAGCACCTATATGACTTCCCTTCAAGACAATAGACTGAGCACCAATCAATACCCCTTCCTCTATCACTACAGGTCTTGTCTTTGTCTTCTTGTCTCCATTCATTCTGTCCTCATACTTCAAGCTATGACAATCTGTATCCATTATAGTGACCAAAGCTCCAATCCTTACATCATTTCCTATGACAATTTTCTCATCACACCATATTGTCGGAGAACTCATTCCCACATTATGCCCTATAGTCAAATTTGCCCCCCCCATTTATGAAAAAACAACCTTTGACATTCCTTGTTATAGGATTGATTGCCTCACCACTATGAATGGTAAAGTCATCGCCAATCGTCAATGTTCCTTTAGGATAAAGTTTTAGATAGAAGCGATTTTTTACGTTGAAATTACTTCCGATACTTGCCCCTGCTGATTTGAACATCAATCGGTTAAATGGCAGATAAAATACTTGACGAATAAAGCGAGGAACAAAAGTGATTTTATGAAATAGTCCCATAATTTATATTTTATGCGTAATAATTTTGTTATACAATTCTATATACTTTTCATACTGCACATCTTTGTTGTAGTCTGTCACAGCCTTCTTTCTGCAAGCATAAGCATAATGCGACTTGCCCTTAGCTAAGACATCTCTAATGGCGGCAAGCAAGCCTTTCATATCTCCTTGCTCCACTACAAGACCTGTTTCTGGAATTACAACCTCCACACTGCCCCCTGTTCGGAATGTCACCACTGGCGTACCGCAAGCCAAAGACTCAATATTAGTAGTAGGGAAGTTGTCTTCAAGGGTAGGATTGATAAAAACATCAGCCTCGGAATATAAGCCTACCAATTCATCTGAGGTTTTTGTGCGATGGATACCGATTACCTTGGGAGTGTTTGGAAGCAGTGCCTCTTGTCCCTTTTGCAAGCCTACAAGTACCAACACCTCATCGTTGTGAAGCAAAGTCGGCAACTTCAACAGATACTCTCTTCCTTTACGAGGAGCCAAACCACCAGCCACGGCAAGAATCATCTTTCGATTCCCTATACCATATTCCTCTCTGACATTACTCTTGATGGGACGGAACACCTCTGTATCCACACCATTGTTGATAACCACACAAGGTTTGTCCTTCAAAAACGAGAGCCGCTGCAAATCACAGAGCCATTGCGATGGAGAAACAAAAGTGATATGGAGAGGTGCGAACAGTCGCTGTTTCATCTTATAGTTCCAAGGAGAAGGATCTATCTGCGCAAACGTCTTGGGATAATCCCTCAGGCTTGGGCAATGATGACACCCTGTCTTCCACTTGTCACATCCTGAGTAATCAAAGTAAGCACAGTGCCCTGTAAAAGTCCAACAATCATGCATCGTCAGAACGCAAGGAATATTTTTCTTGGCAATATATTCCAAGAGTATACGGATATTCACATAATGGTTATGAATGTTATGCATGTGGATGATGTCTGGTTGCACCTTATCAATCCATGCCAAGAGCCTCTTTGTCTCAGCCTTATTATTGAATCCATGATGTCCTGTGATTTTTGTCCAAAGCTTACTGATAAAAAGCTCTCGAACAGTTTCTATTCGATAAACCGTCTTCTTTTCCTCACTTGTTGGATTATAATCAAATCCAAAGGCGGCATAGCTCTCAATTCCATTAGCCTCTGCGACCTCCTTTATTTCTCGCATGATTCGGCCGGTACTACCATAGCCATAAAATGTATTTATCTGAAGCACTTTCATTTGCATTAAAATTTTTTCTTTTTCAGAATTTTAATCAGGTGTTTATTGTGTAATAAAGCCCCTTGATGATTCAGGTGATAATTGGTGTCGTAGAAATCATTCTTAGGGAAAGAACACTCTCTCGGAGCACAGATGTAAGGGAATCCAGCAAGGCGAAGTCTTTTGGATATGTATTCAATACTCTTGACACTACCTTTAAAAGCGTCCTGCTCAAAAGCGGCAGGATACATCACGATGGTCACGCCCTTATGTTTCAGTTCATTCTGCTTCGCCACAAGATAAGTAAATGCACTTTCATTAAAAGCACCGCTTCCACAGTCCAAGCCACGACCGTCGGGAGCACTATGCGCCCTTGTATGATACCAATGCCAAGTTACATCACCGTATTTGTTTACTGATGACAAGGTATAAACAGGGTCGGTCTTTAAGTGGGCAAGTGCAAACAGATTATACTCTATCTTTTTTCTGAGATAAGAAGGAGTATTCTGAATAACTCCTATGATCTGTTTATATGACATTTCACCTGGATAATGGCAATGGTATAGATAGAATGCATCCGTCATCTCGCTCTGACCATCATTCAGATTTCCATAGAACTGGTCATATTCTGGACTGAACACCAACACATCCCCCTTTTTCAGATATTGAGAACAATCATCCAAGAAGAACTTCATTCCCATACCAGCATGCAGCCCTGCGTTGAATACAGGCATCTCCAAACTGTCATTGAGTAATTTTGTGTCGTATCCAAAAGCAGCATTACTACCTCCTAATATGACTATAGTTGGTTTTCTTCTAGGATCTGCCAGCTTATCCATTTTAAACTTTTGCGCTCGTATATATCCATCATTGTTATAAGGCAACACAAAACCTATAATGATTAATGAAAGGGCAAGGACAGATATAAACTGTAACGATTTAAATAGATATTTTTTCATCGCTTATCAAAATTGAAAGTAAATAAATGTTTGACCTACAGAGTAGAATAGTATAGCCCATATAGTTACAGCAATGTACCCTATGAAATTAACTATCCGATACTGAGAGGCAAAAGAAAGCACCACATCACTTGTCTTATGTTTAATTTCCATGAAAGCTACAAATATAATGGCCATCATACACTCCAATATTATAAACAACCTCTTCGGATTGATATTAGGCATACCATAATCTGATAAATCAAACAATCTTTTTATATAATCAAATGCAACAGAAATATCTGGCGAGCGGAAAATTATCCAACCAATAGTTACAAGAACAAAAGTAAGCAAAATATTCAACCACTCCTTTAGTGTAATAGACTTACCAACCTCATATTTTCCAAATCTTTTTGTCTTGTTGAGTAGCAGCAATGGTACAAACAATAATGCGTGATAGAATCCCCAGCAAATGAAGGTCCAGTTAGCCCCATGCCATAAACCACTTAACAAAAAGATGATAAAAGTATTTCGAATAGTCACAAACTTGGAGACCTTACTTCCTCCAAGAGGAATATATACATACTCCACAAACCATGTATTAAGAGAGATATGCCAGCGCTTCCAAAACTCAGCTATATCACGAGACAAATATGGAAGATTGAAATTTTTCTTGGACTCAATACCAAAGAGTTTACCTATTCCAACCGCCATATCGCTATAACCAGAAAAGTCACCATAGATTTGAAAAGAATACAACACGGCACAAATAAGCAAGGCTGAAGAATTATAACCACCAATATCGCCATATATAGAATTAACAATATTGCATGCCGTATCGGCAATCACAACCTTCTTGAATAAACCCCATATAATCATTTTTGAACCAGCAATAGCTTGACTATAGTTAAAGCTACGAGGCTGCAAGAACTGAGGATAAAGGTCACGAGCCTTCTCTATAGGACCAGCCAGAAGTTGTGGGAAGAACATTAAATAACAAAGCACCGAGAGTAAATTATGCCCCCCCACAATTTTATTCTTATACAAATCTACGGAGTAACTAATCGCCTTAAATGTGTAAAACGAGATACCTACAGGAAGAATTAATTGTAATGTTGGCATATCCAACGTCACCCTCATACTTCTAAAAGCATCATTAAAACTGTCTATGAAGAAGTTGTAATACTTGAAGAATCCCAATATCGCCAGATTAATGATAATATTAACTATGATATAACCCTTTCTTCCTCGATTCTGCCTACTACTAAGCAAAGCTCGCCCTGTAATATATGTCAACATGGCTGTAAAGGCAATTAAGAAGATAAATCTCCAATCCACCCATGCATAAAACACACCACTTGCCACTACGAGAATCGCGTTCTGCAATTTACCGTTCTGCCTAGCTAACCAATAAACTGCAAATACAATTGGGAAGAATACAACAAATTCTAAAGAATTAAAAAGCATAATTTTGCATATAATATTTGTTCATTTTTCAAAAAAGACAATACAATACATTCTCACCTTTTCTGAAAAAGGTATATGGTATTAATATTTTAATTTAAAGCATAAATTTGACTTAATTCTATGAAGAATCTGTTTAGCTCTACTAGGACTTTTTCCATCTATTAAAGAAACTATTGGTCTATGGCAGACTGATAGTTTATTATGATGAACAAAAACGTTTAATAAACGTTCACTCATAAAACCATAAATTCTTGCTTGATAAGAATCATAATTTGAAATATCTATATTTTTTTCTACTTCACCCAACAAATCAAATAACCAAATGCAATAGCTATCAAACAATTGTTTCTTACAAATCAACATATTACAACCACAATAAAAATTTCTTTCTTTCATTACGAAATTAAAGGAATCTAAATAAGAAGGACACCTTTTAATTATCGCTTTTTCAAGTTCTACCATTTCTGCTCTAGAATGTGCTATGGCATAAGCATCCCACACAGAATCACAAATATAAGAATTACCAGGAAGTATAACATCAAAATGCTGAAGAATTTTTTCAATATTCTCTGTATAAACGTTTGGAACATCATTAACTCCAACATAGGGTTCTCTGTCATAATTGCTAGTAGAAGTCAAATCAAAATATCTTCGATAATGACATAAACCAACCACGTCAACATTTTCAAGATTTTTCCAAGCCCAATAAACACCTGTTAGCTCACAATAGTTCTTATTTTTAATACTAATATTGTCACCAGTATTATCACCAGTAATTCCTAAATCAATATCATTATGAAGCGCTTTTCCTACATGAATTGGCATATAATTATCTTGACTAGGAATTATATCATTTTTATGACAACATACTATAATTTTAACATTCATATCTTTTATTTTAATAACTAAAAAACAATAAAGTTACATCAAAATATAACATATTAATTTAATATACACTTTTCTATATTTATTATGCTCATCTTCAACATAAGATAATTGATTATCATATTAAAGACGGCAAAAGTATTACATGTAAGTGTCTATCACCTTCTCAATTATAGGAGCCATATCGTAATACTTGTACTCAGCTAATCGCCCGCCAAATATCACATTATTCTCGTTTTCAGCCAAAACTTTATAGCGAGCATAGAGGGCTGAATTTGTTTCATCATTCACTGGATAATATGGTTCCATACCATCTTTCCATTCAGTAGAGAACTCTTTAGATATAACGGTCTTTTGAGAGTCATAAACTTCCTGGCCAAACATCTCAAAATGCTTATGTTCAATAATACGGGTGTAAGGAACCTCACGCTCTGTATAGTTTACCACAGCATTGCCCTGATAATTGGGTTTATCTATAACCTCTGTCTCGAAACGTACAGTACGATAGTTAAGCTTGCCAAACTGATAATTATAGAATTCATCTATTTTACCTGTGAAAACAATCTTGTCGGCAACACCTTCCCAATAAGGGCGATTCTCAAAGAAATCTACATTTGTTTTGGTCTCGATGCCTGCAAGCAAACCATCAATCAACTTATTATATCCACCCACAGGAATACCCTGGTACTTATCATTAAAGTAGTTGTTATCGAAGATAAGACGAACTGGCAGACGTTTGATAATGAAAGCAGGAAGATCGGTACACTTTCTACCCCATTGCTTTTCAGTATAGCCCTTAATGAGTTTCTCATAAATATCCTTGCCAACAAGCAGCATCGCCTGTTCCTCCAGGTTATGAGGCTCATTTGGCAAACCCAATTCTTCGTTTTTCACTCTTAACTCTTCACTAAAAGAAGCCTTCTGCTCATCAATTTTAGCTTGCGCCTCCTCTGGCGTTGTCACGCCCCACATCTGGTAGAAGGTGTTCATGTTGAAAGGCAAGTTATAGAGCTTTCCCTTGTAGCTAGCCACTGGTGAATTTGTATAGCGGTTAAACTCTACGATAGTGTTCACGAAGTCCCACACTTTTTTGTTAGAGGTATGGAAGATATGTGCGCCATACTTATGTACATTGATACCCTCGATATTCTCACAATAGATGTTACCACCTAAATGAGAACGCTTATCAATAACCAAACACTTCTTGCCCTGCTTATTAGCAAAATAAGCAAATGTTGCTCCGAACAAACCGGAACCAACTATTAAATAATCGTATTTAATCATATAAATCTTTCTTTTAACTTTTTCGACCAATAATTAATTTAGGAAACAACAACAACCCAATATAGCCCAAAAATGGCTTTAATAGAATTCTAAAATATGTGGGAATAGCCCCTTTTAACAACATTTTTTTCAACATATGTTTATGAATTCTGCTGTCATATTCTTTAAAGTCGAGCATCATCTTGTGATTTGACATATATGAGTTACATATTCCCTCCAACGACAATTTATCTAATTCATTATTTCTAGTAGAACTAATAATAGCATCTCGCATCTGAACAAAAGCATCAAAATCTGTTGCAAATTTTCTATTATACCCTTTTAGAATAGAGCTCATAACACCACTATCTCGAAGGATATAATTATAAACAGAGCTTGTTGTATATGCAATGTTCTTTTTGCTATGGCATATATAATTAACTATAAAAAGTCTATCTTCATTGAAACTAATACTTTCATTAAAAGATATTTTATTATGCAAAATAACACTTTTTCTGAACATTTTACACCACAAATAACCTTGATAATTAAAATCCGTAGCATGATACATTTCACGAAGTGCCTCTTGATAACCTAACATACATGATGTATGTTTCTTAGGAGATTCTACAATATCTCCATTTGTTTTCATAATTACATAACCTGCCATTACAAGATCTATATCTTCCCTTACATGAGATAAAAATATTTGAAGAGATGAACATGGTAAAAGATCATCACTATCAACAAAACATATCCAATCTCCTTTAGCATAACGTAAACCTAAATTTCTAGCAGAACTTACGCCACCATTTACTTTATGAAAAACACGCACACGCTCATCTTTCTTGGCAAACTCTTCACAAATATGCCCAGAATTATCCTCACTACCATCATCGATGAGGATGACCTCAAAATTCGTAAAAGTTTGATCAAGTATGCTAACAACACACTGATTTAAATACTCCTCTACATTATATACAGGAACGATAATGCTTATTTGTGGATTTTTAAATTCCATACCTAACTATTTAAATTATATTTCAGAAATTCTAATGAAGTTTGCTTAAATATATCATATTTTTTATAGACAGCATCATAATCTATTATCGCTAAATTTTCTAAATCAGTTTTTTCTACTACAAGTCTATCTTCCAAACCAAACATCTTTAGCAAGGAAGTAAATCTAGACATTCCTCTCCCTTTGTTACCAACAACTAAGAATTGCTTCTTGAATATTATCGAGAACACACAAGCATGGAATGAATCTGTTATAACAAAATCAGCATCAGCAAAACCACGCAACCATGTTTCTACCGATTGCTTGACACGGGAATCCAAGGGTTTTGTTTCATCATTTTCAAAAGGATTATTCACAGAAAAAGGAATCAGTTGCTTCAGAACAGCAATCTTGTTAACCACGAACCGAAGCTCCTGTGTGTCATCCAAAACATAGTTCAACAATGTTCCTGGACTCTTAGGAGTTTTACTTTTCTCATATAATGAGACATAATCATCCTTTGACAAAAGCATTGTTGGGTCTAAAACATGAATTGCTTTTAAATGAAAATACTTCTGACAAAGATATACTCCAGCTCGTTCTCTCACAGATACAGCTGCAAAACTTTGGAGCAATTTGCGGCAATCTGCCGTTTGTTGCTCAGTATATTCCCAGTCATCTGTACCGAAGGACGCAGCATATGAAATTCTCTTAATATTCCAATGTTGAGTAAATGACAAAAAGGCATTTTGTATTGATTGTTTTTTTCCCCACATCGGAAAATAAATGGCACGCCAAACTTGATCACTACCGACCACGATTGCATCATAGTCTTTTGATTTTAAATCAGTAAACTTACGTATTTCCTTTCTTTTTATATTATTATCAATAAATGGTTGTATATTTTGACATATAATGGGGTTTATGCTATTATAATAATGCTCTATAAAAATTCGATTACCTTTACCTAAGCATTTTAATAAAGTTCGCTTTATCAAACTCAAAGGTAATTTCCAAAGAGGAGGCATAAATACTTTATTTGGAGTGTCAAACACAACCACATTGTGTCCCATGCGTTCCAACACAGTCTGCAGAGCATAAGCTTGCAATATTCCTCCATAGTTTGTATGGAGAGGCAATGTTAATATACCTATTTTCATCCTTTTAAAGTCTTCTGATTTCTTCAAAATCTTTATTGTTTTTATAAAAGCTACAATTATTTTATTAATTACATATTTACGTATAGTACTCACTATAAGCGTATATGCATTATTCCATCATCGAACATTTAGAATTTTCGACTTATATGGATAGATTTCACCTCCATTGACAACTGCATTAACCGTATACCAATTATTTATATAAAGCAAAATCATAATTATCTTCACCGCAAAAGGCATTCTTTTTGAAGAGAAAATCAGAACTTGCATTATATAAAAGATATAAGAGAAATAAAAAGAAAGTCGATCCATATAAGCTACTTGATAAGCCAAAAGTTGAAGCAAGGAATACAGCACGCATAACACAAACATGAAGAACCACAATTTAAATTCCACCGCTTGTTTAAGTTTTGCATAAACAAGAAATGCAATAGGGTAACAGAACGTAAAGAGTTTTCCTAATCCTGTTCCCGTTGAAGCAGCGGTAGATTGTAAAAAATCTCCAGTTGTTCCATATCTATCAGCATATACTTCTGAAACAATACCCAAATTCCCTAACAATGACAATGCATAAAAAAATGAAGTAACAAACAAAGTCATTCCCAATATAGCAATAAAAGAAAGACAATTTCTTACTTTAACATTCTCCATTTTTGATATTGTCCACATTATTGGGACTATAAGGAAAATTATCGAAGAACTATGGAAGAAAAAAGCTACAATTTGCAAAAAAGTATATATCTTGTATTTTCCTTGTATATACAAAGAAAATGCAAAAGTCAATAAAGACATTGCACAAAACTGTCGCATCAAATTCAGCGTGTGAGCATAAAATATAATACAGAAGAAAGCTGTACTCAAAAAAATACTTATATGAGTGACTTTTTTTAACTGCAATAAAGCCAAGAAATAAAACCCTTGGATAAATAAAGCTGTTACAATAAGTAGGGCTTGAGAATCAGTAGAGATCAAATTAGCGAAATATGCCAACAACAAAAATCCTCTATCACCTTCAAATGCAAAGAATTCTTTCAAATTTATTGAATGCGCAATTGTAAAGTACGAGTCTATATAAACAGTCGTATCAATACCTATTCCAAAATCTCTAAAACCAGAAAATATTGTATTTACCCCAACCAACAGTATCAAGAATAATACAGACTGAAACTTGTATTTACTATCGTAGAATTTTTCAGCAATATACGACAACAATAAATTTAATATAAAAACTATAATATATGGTTCCATTACTTCTTAATTTTATATATACTCCAGAGTATATACTTTGTAGTAAAATGAATAACTATTTCACTCTAAACATTACTTCGCTCCATGGTATCAATCTTTTTAATCAATTCAACCAAAGAACTTACCGCATATTTATCAATTAACGTTAATGTTTCAACAACCTCAGACAACTTCTTACCAATTTCATTAAGGACAGGCATGTCTGGTGTCAATTCTCTATTTATAAAATGGCCAGTATCTGCTCCATACCTTCTATTCAGAAATCTATAGAAATGAAACTTTGAAGTATTCGACAATGATAGGATTCGTTTGGCAACTTGTTCGGGATTTGCATCCTTGAATATTGGATATGACAGATAAGAATTACTTCTATCAGGCAACATTTTGTCCATAGAGTCAACAAGTTCCAATAAGTTATCATCCGATAAGTTTTCCAAAATCTCGGTATAATGATGTTCCAACTCTGTCAACTTTGTTGCGAATATTCCATTCAAGCCGCTATTAAACTTTTTGCGCAGTTCATTGTTGTCACTTGCCTGGTTAATACAGGATAGCAAATTAATGATGTTACTTTTTATGTCTGCGAATGAATCGGAAGAAGAAATATCTGCAATCAATTTCTCGACATAAGCTCTTGACGTATCAAAAACTTTGCTGTTCATCTCTTTTATCCCAAGGTCACTTAGTTCTATCAAAATTGATATTGCCTTTAAATGATCTTGATAATTTCGAAAACTTCCATCCATAACTGCTGATTCTGTCATAACATATTGCCTCTCAAAATCTTCATTATTCATATCATAGTATTGGTATAAGCAATCCCATGATTCTCGTTCCGTCGGAACTAACTTAGCATTCAGATAGTCAACCAAATCTATACCTTTCATACAATAATCTGGTATGAGTGTAATATCGTTGATTTCTCTGAATATATCCATGCCATATTTTATTTCTAATGGCTGGTATTTTTGTTGAATAGCAGAAATCCTTCGTTTTAGCTCTAACATCTCTGGTCTATCACTTGCTAAAGCTTGAGAATATTTTTGTTTCCAATTAGCTATAATATCTTTATTAGACGTTGACATCTCAGAGTATAGCACAACAAAACGGATTAGGAAATGGAATAATTCCTTATTCTGATAAGGATTACCATTATCTATATGGATGCCTTGAAAAATCTGATTAAAGTCTCTAATACACTGTCGCAACACTCGTAGATTCGAATAGCCAGTCAACTTGAAAGCTTCTTTTATCGCTAATATATGTCGCTGTACAAAATAGTTTACCGGAATTTCATTTGCGAAACTATTTATCGCCGCGTCTATATCTGAACGGATTTCAAAGGTTCGACCGATGATCTTCTCTCTGAAACGATTAAAAGTCTCGATGTCTGTGATTTCTGTACTATTGCAAACGACAATTACTTTGAACCTGTTATGCTCTACAAACCGATTGATATATCCATACAATTCCTTAACACCAATGTTTGCCCGCTCCAAATCATCAAAGATTAAAATTCTGCGTCCTTTCAATTCCTCCTTTTTATCATTAAGCAAGTCCATCAAAGGATCTAACTTAAAATCTACAGTACCATCGTTTTTTTTGTCTCCGTCATAATCGACATTAAACCTTAGCGCAGCAGAAGCAATCATCTTTGTAAAGGTTTTGCCTATCTTATAGACCTTGCTATTCATAAATGGAAAAAGCAAGCCATTGATGGTATCATTGATTTGCTTGACCGTTTGAACACCAAACAAAGAGACATACATAGGAGTCAACTCATCTTCATTTTCAGTTTGGAAAGTATCCAACCAACTTTTTATAAAAAATGTTTTTCCACATCCCCACTTGCCATCTAAAAGCACAGCATATTGGGGATCAGGATCATCCTTATATCTGTTCAAAAATCGTATAATGTCTTCGTTCATATCCTAATCTACCATTAAAATTTTAATATCTTATGATAATACAAGGCAGCCATGCTCCTTGCTCTATTCCCTATCATACCTTATCCCCATCTTTCATGCGGGTAAGAATGTTTTTTCTTATCAACTTACCGACTCATTTTCAGGTAAGCGTCCAAAAATATCACAACGCTCCAGCTTCGCAAAGAAAGTACAGGAAGGGATGGTAGGCATGTTCACAAGACCTATATTGCCAGAGCCAATGCCCATACATGGGATTTCTATACTTATATATCTTTAACTTTAATGAAGAAGTCCGATATCGGTCAAGGCTATCCTTGTGAATTTCTTAGCCCCTTTCTTATTCAGGAAGAAGCTATTCATGAACAAGGACGAGTCTCTGCTGAACCTGGAGTCATCCATATAGTTATAGAATGGGACCGTCTTATCTTCTATCTTTTCAATTAAATCATATACAAATAGCTGGCGTGCTTTCTCATCAAACTTCTCCGCTAAAGTATGGTACATTGGCGGAATCATTATCACTGGCTTAATGTTGCGCTCCTTGCAGAATGATATGATGTCATTCAGTATCTCTGCGGCATCGTTCACTCCATCTTTGTTGATCAGAGAAAGAGGTTGGGAGAAATCTGACACCGCAAACTCATGCTTCCATCCTTTTATCCATCTCTCAGCATCAGTCTTCATTTGATCTTCTGTAAGCGTAGAATGGCTAACTCCTTTTAATAGGAGTCTCAGTTCTGTGTAGATACTCCAAAAAGGGAATTTTCGAATTGGGCTGGCAGCAATTGACTTAATCTGTTGCTGCTTACGATAAGAAAAATGAGGTATAGAACTAGGATATATCAAGGTATAAAACCTATCCTCCATAAAGTCATAGCTACCTGCCAAAGAACTAAAAACGCATAAAGGAATTATCACATGACCACCTTTAGGATTAAGGTAGCCAAAATAATTCTTTAATATCGCTTGATCACCAGACAAAGGATTGTGCCGAAGAGCAAAATTGCCTCCTTTAATAGGCAAGCCTTCATAATCAAAAGCATAATAACCAGAGGTTGAGCCAAGATTGATTACATCTGTATTGAATGTATTGTAACTCCAAAACTTACGACAGTCAGGAAAGAGTTCTTCGTTAAACCAATGGGTTCTACGTATAGCTCCGTTAAGTTTGCTTGCTATTTTATGTTTTATACTCATAGACCTGGACAAATTTTAGATTCTACCAAATACTGATTATCATAATTAAGAGAAGAGATTATTTCTACTTCCTCTGAAGTTAACGAGAAATCAAAGATGTTGAAATTCTCTTCAAGCCTCTTTGGATTCTTGGTTTTTGGAAGAGGGAAACAACCTCGTTCTAAATCCCAACGTAAAACTACTTGTGCTAAAGACTTCTTATACTTCTCCATGATTGGCTGCAACTTCTCGGTTGGTATCTTACCATGAGCCACATCCATCAATGGAGAATAAGGCATTACAAGTATCTGATGATTGTTACAATAATCAACCAAACCCTGTTTGATACCAATAGGACTGACATAAACTTCGTTGATATCAGGTGTTACACCAGTCTCTGCTATCAGTTTATCCATATGACGCTCATGAAAATTGGAAACTCCAATGTAACGCACAACACCTTGCTTCTTCAATTCTATCATCGTCTTCCATATATCAACGATATAATCAGGAAAAGGATAATGGATAAGCAAAGAATCGAGATAAGAAGTATTCATATCTCTCAAAGAATTTGCAACCTTCTCTTTGACAATCTCATCAACAGTATGACGTTGCATAAACTTGCTATTAGGATTGAAAAAGATGCCTTTTAACGGTTCATCCTCATGGGCATTATTATCAGAGATCTTAGTCTGCAAGAATAAATGCCCTCGGCCAAATCCTTCGGCAGCCAATTCTTTTACAGCCATACCGATACCAGGTTCGCCTCTATAATCGTCAGCTGTATCAAAGAGGCGATAGCCAACCTTAACCGCAGCTTTTACCATATCAGCCATCACTCTGCCCTCAAAAGGGAAAGTTCCAAGCCCGATCTGATGTATCGTCTCTCCTAACTTATTTGTTAATTGATTCATTTCTTTAGAATTTTATTTCTTATAAAACTATGTACCATCACTCTGTCCTCCTTACCTAATGCTATCACATAGACAGAAGAAAGAAAAACTATCTCTGTTGAAAATCCTAAAATGACGAATCTAGTCCAACCTTGTTCCATCAAATGAGTAAGCAATAGAGGTACAACGATCGAAATAAGAGTTATACATATAGTTGGTACATAAACTTTCTTTATTAAACTACTATAACGGAAAGTTACATAACGATGAACAATCATCCACCCCCAAAACATCTGAGTAAGATTAACACAGAATATGATAATAAAGACGGAATATGCAGGTGCACCCATTTTCAATGCAACATAGCTAAAAGGTAATGCACAAATCATCATAGTACCTCCAACTATATTACCTAATTTTATTTTGCCAATAGCATGATATGACATGAGCGATGCCTGGTGATACGTTTCCATCAAATAAGTACAAAGTACTAATACAGCAAATATTGGTGTATCAGGCGGCATGTTCTTACCTAACCAAAGGTTGAGAATGAAATTAATTTCAAAACAAACAGGCAAAACCAAGGCCAGCATCAAGAGATAGGCAAACTTGGCTGCATTGAATGTCAGGCGATACATCTCATCCGTTTTGTCTTCCGCAAAATTTTTCACCACTTGTGGTCTAACCGCAGTAAGGAAGTTATTGACAAACATAGAGACCGCATTCTGAATCTGAACAGCAATTGCTCTTGCTGCATTTACAACAGGGCCGAAGAATACGTTCAGAAGAATATTAATACCTTGACCTTGACAAATGACAGCAATACCTCCAAATAAATCCCAGCCGCTATAACCTAACAAGGTCTTATACAGAGGCTTCTCATTGACTAAACGGAAACGGCATTCTTCATATCGCTTAGTGGTATAAAAGCGGTAAAACAACTGGATGCCTACTGAGTTAAACATTAATAGCAAGCCATAGAAAATCAATTTATCTATTGGCGATACCATCAACAGATAGACGATAACTAACTTTGATATAGCTTCATAAAGACCTACATAAGCATAGATGCTCATGTTCTCATGTGCAATGAGCGAAGCATTGTATGGTACCTGGGTGAAACTTATCATCGTGGTGATGATAGAAAACTGATAGACCCAAAAGGCAGCGACAATTCTATCATCAGGAATCACCAATTTCTCATAAAAGAACCACAAGCCCAAGGTTTCACCTAATATGAGCACAATCAGTGCTACACAAATGTGAAGATTGAGCGAAGCAGAAAAGGTACGATTTAGTTTATTCTGATTGCCTCGTCCCAACTCATAAGTGAGGAATCGGCTGGAAGATGATCCCAAAGCTCCATTGAGAAAGCTCATCATCGTGACGATACCACCAACTACGTTATAGATACCATAGTCGGAAGCTCCCAACACATCGAGAATTACTCTCGATGTGTAAATGGAAACTACCATAATGATAAGTTGGCGGAGATAGAGGAAGGCTGTATTCTTGGCTATACGTTTATTGTCTGACATCTATAAAAACTATTATAACTTAGCCTCAATACTATTAACACAATCATGAATATCTTCCCAATCGAGAACTTCTTTGGCTGTAAATTTTATACCAAAAATTCCCTCTATGGCTTTCATCAACTGAATATGTGAAAGAGAATCCCATTCTTCGATGTCATCTGCACTCATGTCTTCATTCAGTTCAAAATCATCGGCCAAATCCATGACATCAACAAAAATCTCATTCAATTTCTTTAAAATTTCACTTCTTTCCATTATTATTTATTTTTTATAATTTAAAACCTACTATATTTTTGGGTAACAATCCGACAATCTTATCAATCATTTTATTGGCGATTGGTATTCTTAACTGTTCTATCAGATAAGCTGCAGTAAAAAAGAAAATGAACCAAAATGCACTATATTGAAGAAATTTCAAATACCCTTCGTGCAAATATGACTTCAAGCTCTCAATCATTAAATCACGGAGAACCACATCCTGTATCAACAAAACAGCTACAACTGTCATTGCAAATCTATTCACTATCTTCGATTCTAAATGAATATTCTTAAAGAACAAAAATACAAAAACTGATTGCGCAATAACAATCGGATTATTATAATTATAGAGATACATTCCATTCCTATGAGTATATTTTACATATACGTAACATAGAAAGGCGTTGACAACAGCAAATGTAACATAACAAATTAAACATTTATTATTCTTTATATTTATATCTGCTTTTCTTATGTATCCTCCAATCAAATATATCATTATCAAGTGTATGACACTATATCCATTCGAATTTGCATTATATCCTAAAACAAAGCCTGAAAAAACATTCAAAATGACTATCAGTCCCACAATAACCCTCATTTGCTTAAGATTTACATTCCGTAAACAAGAATTGCATATTGGAGCAAAAAACATTAACCAGAAGTAGGCTGGAAAAAACCAGTTGTCTGTTCTTGTTATTAAAAAGCATTTCACAAGATGCTTTATATTGAAGTCATCCATATAACTTGTTACTGAAAAGGCAAGCAAGTTGTAGAATAAACATAAAAAATAAAGTTTCAAGATGCCTTTAATAGAAAGTTTAATGCCCCAATAGCCCGAAATGAGAACAAAAAGATTTACAGCTATACACAAGAAGCTACATGGTAGTATTACCCCCCCCCATACCCTCTGGAGTACATTGATTTTCTGTTATTAAAGCTCCATCAGGTATATCGATGATACATCTAACTATAAAATGCCAAAGAATGACCATCATCATGGAAACGATACGTAGAAGTTCAAAATTTGACTGTCTCATTTTGTAGATTTTATTTTTTCTCTATGTAACATACTCTATTCTGATACTTCTCTAAATTAAGCAACCATTGGGCGGTGTCTGATTTCTCAATTGTTTCAAAGCCCAAATTCGGATAATGCTCAGCAACCATACCATTCTTAGGAGTAGGCAAGTATTCACCTATAATTTGCTTATAACCATTCTCCTTAGCCCATGCCACAATGGTATTAAGCGTAAAGTTCTCCATACCACGTTTCAATACTCGGCAGCTCATGAACCATGTATCTATAAATAATGTATCGACATCCTTCTCCTGGAGTATCACAACAGCAATTAAACCATTATCGCCAAACTTATCTTTCAAACTGAAGGCAAAGCCTTTTTGCTTTGGGTCATTTTCAATTGAAGTTATCTGATCTTCCGTATATCTTACGGTGCGTAGATTAAACTGGTTACTTCTTTGCGAAAGCTGTGCTACACGAGGAGTATTAAACTTGGTAAAGCCCTCTACCTCAGAAACCATATCCAAAGACTTCAAAAAGTCTGCTTCATTGGTAAACGATTTGCTGAATGCTGCTCGTTTAGCCTGTACCTGATATTGCTTGGTTCTGTCCTTATCTGCTGCACTATAAGAGGCTGTTTCAAAAAGATTGAGAGAATAAAGATATTCCAAATAGCAGGAAGGATCTTCTGGCATATCCGGTACAGTGATACCTGCGATATTCTCCTTAACCATGTTTCGCTCAAAAGGATTATCATCAATGAATACCATTGAATCAAAGCCGATATTCAAGATTTGCTGAATCTGACGGATATTATCAACTTTTGTTTCCCAATTGGCCATGAACACAGAGATATCATCAAGGCGCAATACCATATCAGGATGCTTCTCAAAAGGCTCCTTCGCCTTGTCCTCATCATTCTTGCTACAGATACAGATGATAATTCCTCTGTTTTTCAGTTTCTTAATCCACATCTGAAACTCAGTAAAAGCCTTGCCGATTCCTAAGCCATGTCCCAACTGGATACCTTCCAAACCATCATCACCAACGACACCACCCCAAAGAGTATTATCGAGATCTAAAATGATACATTTCTTAAACTTTCCCTGGATAGCACAAATTACATCCATTACTCGGGAAGCAACGTAAGGAACAGCATCCAGAGAGAGTATCATCTCTGTGGTTGTATATACCATCGGATCGAACATTACGTTACGACCTAACTTGTTTTGCAAGCCTGCAATGTCACAAATGAAGAAATTCTGATATTCCTGAGACAATCTCATCAATTCAAAATTCATCTTTCGAACCTGATAGGTAAAGGAAGACTCTACCTTGTTTGCATAACTTCCAAAGATTGTATCTTCTATTTCCGGATAATTGAAGTAAATAACCTTGGCTTGGGTGGATGCGCAAACTTCCCTAACAAAGTTTAATCGGTTATCTGCTAAAGATAATTGTTCCTGGGCTGAGAGCAAACTATAGTGTTCATTCCACTTATGAGTAGATTGGAAAACAACTATATACTGAGCATCAAACTGATATAAATCACTGGTTGGATCCATAAACTGACGCTCTACCTGGTTATATTCAGCCTCGAACAAATCAATCTGATATCCTCTTTCTACACCCCAACCCTTGATTGCTGTAGCCAAAAACTGAGTAGCAGTATCACCTAACAAAGCAACTTTAATGGTTGGAAAACTTGATATATCCTTCTTAAGATTTCTCTTTAATTCTTTAAATGACAACATAATCTATACTTTAAAGCTTACATTTTAAAATAAATATCTTCGTCAACAACTTCAGCAGGATGTCCCATTGCCATTGTAAACGACGGAATTGATGAACGTACAAACGACTTAGCTCCGACAATGACACCTGTTCCCAATTTTGTTCCTGCCATCAGAGTACTGCTCTCGCAGATCCAGCAATGCTGTCCAATTGTAATAGGATGAGCATTTTTGAAGCCACGTCTTGAAATGTAATGTCCGCCATTATTATCACGAACGACGCAATCACGGCCAAAGGAAACATTGTCTCCGAATTCTATCTTTTCTGCACTGATGCAAGTAAAATCGATATTAGAAATAAAAGACTTACCAAATATAATCTTTGAGTTCTTGAAAGCTTCAATGTCTGCACCATACATAATAGTAGCATTGCCCTTGAAATCAAGCGATGCGCCATCTTCAACCAATATACGGGTTTCTAATTTAGAACCTTTTACTCGCTTTGTACCAAGAGTTACAACACCACCAACAGAAATGTATGCATTCTTGGCAAAATCCAAAATTGTATGCTTAGTAATCAGCATATATTGTGCATGCAAGATGTTCGTATGAACATTCTTAGAAAATAGATTATACTTTATATTCTTCCAATAGGTTGAAATGCTTGCTTCTGCAGCGCTCTTAACACCCAGGATAAACTTAGCCAAATTTATGAGTTGGCGTTTCTTGGATGGCTTCTGGTCTATACCACGATGTATATATTTAGCCGCTATATCCTTGAAGTTACTCTTATCGAGATCATTATAAAAATCATCTCTGTTCACTTTAGGAGGCAGCAATGGACTTACCAATGCCGGATTGCCCTTTACCACGACATCAAAAGGAACTTCTTTTTCCTTAAGTTTGCTAGCTATAGACTGATAATACTTCTTTCCCTTTTCATTATTAAGAAGAACAATAGAAGTACCTATATCCCCATCCATCTCTTCTCCTATAGTGTTACCTGCTCCCCAGAAATCACCAATTGTTATGTCGGCTATACGAGGAAAGCCCTTAAACTTACATTCATAGCAACTTGGACGGCAATAAACACCAGTTGATAAATAACCAATAGTAAAGAAGTTGGTATCATTGGTATCATACAATACTTTTCCATTTTCAAACACGACCTTGGTTGTCAGTTTTCTCCAACCGAGTTCTTTGCTCTTCACACGGAAGTGCTGAACTTTTGCTCCATACTCATCTTCCAGGAAAGAAAGCCACTTACTGAATACCTTAGGAGAATTAATACCACGACATATCAAATCTACAATGATAAGGTTCTCGTAGTCTTTTTTCAAGAAGGATCTTAATGCTGCCATCTGGCAAGGAATACCACAAACCAGAACTTTCTCACCAGCTTTCAGCAAATCCCTTACCTTTTCATAGAATCCCTGAGAATTGCTCTGATGAAGTTTTGAACCACGGATCTTCTCCAAATCAGATTTGTCATTAGAAATTAATTGGCTAACCATCCACCCTTCATCAAAGATAGCACCACCAACGTATCCACCCTGTTTATACATTTGGAGAGCCAAAACAGAAAACATTCCACCCGAAGTACTTGCAAATCGGGTCATAATGTTCTTGCTTACAGCAGCATGACATTCTGGTTGTTCAAAATCATTTTTCTTGAGTTTATCTACATTGATAACAGGACATGCCTTCTCACAGAGATGACAATCAATACAAGCTTCTTTATCAACTACAGGATAGGAAAATCCTTCAATGTCTTCTTTGAAAGTTATGCAACCCTTGGGACATGCATCGCCGCAAGCATTGCATCCGCAACAATCTTCTTTTCGTTTTATATCTATCATAAATCTGTTTTTGTATGGTTTTATATGTTATTCTCTAAATTTCCCCATCATTCGAAAAATAACTTTCATTCTAAATTCTTCTTATCCTCATTCAATTTCTATTTCCCAAACTCCTTAATTCTCTGTTCCTCTTTCAAAGAGCAAACAAGCAGTTGTCCATTCTTCTCGGCAACGATATAGCCATCCAAGCCTTGAACTACTACTTTACTTTCATCGGCTGCATGAACCACGCAATTCTTGCATTCATACAAGCGGATGTCCTTACCTACCATGGCATTGCCAGCCTCATCCTGTGGAAGCAAGGTACGGAGGCTCCCCCAGCTGCCTAAGTCGCTCCAGCCAAACTCAGCTGGCAAGGTATAGATTTCCTTTGACTTCTCCATTACGGCATAGTCAATGCTTATCTTCTCGCAGGTTGGGAAGAGTTTGCCGACTACCTCTTTCTCCTGTTCAGTATAGAAAGAAGGTGCCATCTCGTCCATGATGCTGGCAAGCTGAGGCTGGAAGGTGCGGATTGCCTTGCTGATGGTATCGATGTTCCATACAAAGATTCCGGCATTCCAATAGTAATTGCCAGCAGCAAGGTATTGCTCGGCTGTCTCCAGGTTTGGCTTTTCCTTGAAAGCCTCAACCTTGTAGATTTCATCTACGGATGTTGGCTCTGCTGCGGCGATATAGCCATAGCCTATTTCTGGGCGGCTTGGCTTGATACCGATCGTAACGATGGCGTTCTTATCGGAAGTATAGCTCAATGCCTTGCTGAGCACTCGCTGATACTCCGAGGTATTGATGACCAGGGCATCGGATGGTGTCACCACGATGTTGGCATCAGGATGCTTCTTCTGGATTTTCCAGCAGGCATAAGCGATACATGGAGCGGTATTGCGAGCCTCCGGCTCTGCTAATATGTTATCTACTGGCATGTCAGGGATTTGCTCCTTGACAATGCGAATGTATTTCTCGTTTGTCACTACCCACATGTTCTCGACAGGACAGATTGGCTTCAATCTATCTACTGTCAATTGAATGAGAGAACGCCCCACACCCATCACATCTATGAACTGCTTTGGGTAATCGGGGGTTGACATAGGCCAGAAGCGGCTACCTACGCCGCCAGCCATGATTATTACCTGTATGTTATTGTAATTATACATTAATCTTGTTCTTTAATTATAAAGAGTTTCTAAAATCATCCCGTCCTTCTTTACCATTAAAGAAGGCTCCACCTCTCATCTCGGTCTTCTCCCCTCAGGGAAGAAGAGGGAAACCGCCCTACTCGGTGCTCGGAACCGCTACGCTCTAAGGTTGGCGGACCATCAAAAGTCTTCGCCATATTGTGCGGGATGGGACCGCCTTGATGCTGGGCTTTCTATACCTAACCTTAAGCCTTATTTACATGGATCAGCAAAAAGAAAAGACTAGTTATAAATATGATATTATCTCCTCATTAACTTGGCTGCAAATTCCAAGAAATCTGCAACATTTTTGAAATTATCAAACTGCTGGCAATACATACTTGCACAAGGTTCAGGGAACCTGGTGCGTATATCTACCTTTATCATACTTGCCAAAACCTCCTTTGTATAGGCTTTCTGCAATTCGTTATATTGTCGTTCCATCGTAATATTCTCTATTATTTCAACATCCTTGCTATAAACATCGCCTCATAAGCTACAATACAACAATCAAGAATAGCATTCGGAAAACGTATTTGTTTTTATGAGATAACATTTTATTTAAAGCCACAAAAAACTTGATATTTACGAAGTTCTTCATGACTTTGCATAATATTCAGCAGAATATCATCAGTTGTTAATTTACTTTTTCCTCCAGAGATTTCTTTTCTTACAATCAACATAAAATTCAAGAAATACTCAATGTAATCTTGATTAGGCTGATTTTGAGAACTATTGCAAAGAAACTCAGTAAAAGCCCTAAAAGCTTTGTCCGAACCATAAACAAAGAGGTCTTCTTTTACTTTCAACATTTCTTGAAATCTATCAGAAGGACCGACTATTGCTCCCTTATTTTTAATTTCTGACATAATTGAATAAAACATATTCACCGCATTATAGTATGCTTTATACTTCTTATCGGAGACATAATTCTCCGATATTTTTCTTAACTCGGTTCGTAATTGCCATTTACAAGTCATTACTGTAACAATAATTGTTACCAATGATGAAGATATTGGAATAATCCAATCTGAGATATTATTCATTCTGTATATTTAAAGTAAGCATCCAACCCCTATGGCAATATAGCTCTGCCTCCAGTGTTTACTGGGTAAAGCATATTTCCAAGAATTGAACTTTTTCGATTTTTACCTATGATTAACATAAGAGAGCCTTCGTCATGTCAGGATAATCTTGTCTTCCCGCCACTACCATGTCAAAGAAACCTCTAAAGAAATCTAGCGGCGGCGAGCCTGTAACTCGCCGTTGAGTTTATCCACTTACTTATTCTTTAGTGGGCAATGTGGAGAAATAGATGGTTACCGCAGAATTTAACGCCCTAATTCAGAAGCACCATAAGTTTATCTGCATGAACTAAAGCCTCACGGTTAATCCTCATATATTCTTGGATTGTAGGTAGGCGATGTTCTTGCTCATATATCTTTCCACATTCCTTTCCAAAGAAATCTGCAATTATTTCTTCTCGAATATATTTGAACTGTTCCTCTGTTACGGTCATGTTCTGCTCATTGAATTCTTTTACGTAAGTATAGAATCTTTTGAGGTCTTGTTCATCTGACAGGAACTTACTGAGTTTTTCCGAAAGATAACTATTGGACTTGACAAACTTCTCATAAAGCTTTTTTGCAGCTACTTTGAATAAATCCCATATAACTCCGTCAATTACTTTTTGACCAAGCCATAGAAGAATTGCAGATGTATCTGGTAAACAAGCATGGGAATAGGAATTATGCTTCTGCTCTGCCTCTATTCGATAATTGTAACCATAACGTACTGCATACTTAACAGTATCAGAATATTCTACATTAAATATCTTCTCTATTTTATCTATATCTTCCATTGAGATTTTCTCTTGCTGTTCCATGTATTTATTAATTATTCCGTTGTTCAACAACATCCCAGTTGACAATCTGCCACATTGCGGCAAGATGGTCAGAACGACGGTTCTGGTAGCCGAGGTTAGTATATCCGCAAGAAAACTAAGTAAGACCACAATTTCCAAGTCCGAAAGCCCATACTCTCAGCTTTTCGTTGCAAATTCGCTTGTACTCAGATTCTTTGATAACTGTTCAAACCTTCCTTTGGAGAGTAAGCACGCTTTACCATCATTCATATCCACAAATCCAAACTCATCGACCTCTGTATCATAGACAAAGTCAAACTTTTCAGAATACTGCAGATATAGGTTCTCATATTCGGTCAGTTGCCCAACAGTTTCTATCTTGCAATCCTTCCACACATGCTTGTGGAACTCTGCAAGTAGTTTTGTCTGTTCTTCATCAGGACAGTACCTGCTTGTGGCGTAGCTTACAAAATCAGTCATTACCGTCCTTCTGCCCTTCAGCACATCCGCAAACGAATTTGTTTTCTTCTTTCCTAAACAGGTTTTCATAATCGTTCATCTCCTAACTAATTACCCTCCCCTGTCTTATTATGAACTTCACGCAAGTTTTTCAATAATTCAATGACAGGGGCTGTCGTTTTCTCCGATTCTGGAATGATGGGGTCATCATCCCACTCCAATGCGTTCCTCGTAGGTTCTTGGGCCGATACTTTCCATGCATCGGTAATGATAACCTTTTTAAGCTCAATGGCCTCGCTAAAACCGGTGTTCATATTTACATGCATCTGGTCGTCAATTTCAACTGCTACAAGCTGGCACTTACCGAACCGAGAATATATCCGCTCAAAATTGTCCAGATTCGATGTGTCGTTTGGAGTCATCGTACGCTTCCGACACATCACAGCGACATATCGACCTTCTGTAATCTTATCAAAAGGTATCTCTGGAGTAACACAAGCTCTATACCATGAGGGATGCGACTTGTCAATGCCTCTTATCAGATGCAGTTCTATACTTGGTTCACCCTTTGCTATTTTTTCTTTCCATTCATGGATGATTTTTCTGCCAGCCTCCAAGTTCTTGAATGCCAGGCCCACTATAGGTGGAGCAGCGAACCATCGGTCGTACATGAAGCACACACCCGTCCATCCTGCTTCTTCCCACCATTCCATAGTGCTCGAGATGCAAAAAGTCTGTACACCACACTGTTCTGTATGTGAGTTCTGATCTGTATAGGCTTCACCCATTGCATCAGACTTACAAACATAGGATCTGTCATTTGCATTTTGCCATTGACGAACAGAATACTTGAACTTATCGCCAAGCACATTATACACTGAGTTGTTCAGTTCCATCATAGCAGTCACCCTGTCCATCAACTTTTCTTTCGTGTCGCTGAGCCACCAACTCTCCAACATCTGTGTTTGATACTGCATTAATGGACATGAAACATGCCATAAAGAAGGCAAAGCAACGCCAATATGTTTCTCCATCAAGAGAGTCGTGGTTCACTTTGAACACATATTTTGTTCCGTTTTCTCCTCTTTCCAGTTCTGATTGTCCATCAGTTAAGACAATTTCCACCTGAATCTCCTGGCTCATCACCACAAGTTCCAGTGTGTCAAAAGTGGCAAGCAGTGTTTCCACAGTTGCTAAAAATGTCTCAGCAACCATTTGGTTCCTAACTGAATTCTCATAACTTACAGTGAAACGACAGCCCTTTGCCAGGGTGCTAATAGAAGTCTGCCCTTCTTCCGCTATATTTAGAGAGTTTAGGAACTGCTTGTGTATAGGTTGCTGCCTAAGCAAACTATTCCAATCATCATTGACAAGATGAATATACTGCTCATCCACAGAGTCTTCGTACCCTAAAGCATACTTCAGATAGTTTTCTGAAATGGGCATATCGCAACGTGCAAAAATATCAGGCAAGATGCAAATAGTTTCTCTCGTAAGGTCTGCTGCCGCAAAATGACAAGCCCAACCTCCATCGAACAGCACATCTCTTTCAACAAATTCTTTACTCTCTATTTCTTGACCATTATGGGCAATGACAAATAGCAGTTCACGCCAGTTGAGATACATCACCAGACGACCTGTCATCAGCTCTATTTCGCACAATTTCCACAGCACAGTAAGCAGCAGGTGGCTGATAGATCCCTTAGTAAAAAACTCCTTGACGAGTATCGACGCTGCCTTAACTAGATATGCCTTTCCACTATATGGAAGTTCAAGATTATAAAGAGCTATGCCCATATAGCCGTATGTTTTAACCAGTTCGGACTCATAGCCTTCTTTCTGAAATGCCTGTACACAGTGCCCTAAATGTTTCACCACAGGCTTGTATTGTTGTTTGTCTATCAAGGTCTGTGCACGATTGAAATGTATTAAGGCACCCTCAACCTCTGATTTGCGCTGAGACGAAATCTCAGAAATCTTGTCGATAAGCTTCTCATATTCATCGTTGTCATCTATAACTCGTCCCATTATCTCTACGATAGTTATCTGAGCATTAAAACTAATGTCTGGATAGTTGGCACATGCCTCAATCAACTCTGACAGTTTCTTTAACTCTGACGTTGGGTCTTGCGTATAGTGTAACAATTGGAGTAACCTATGTTCTGTGAAGAAAAGTTCAAGAAACAGACGGCTCGCCTGCGAAAGATCTTCTCGCTCCTTTATCGTCTTTAAATCCTTAACTTCCTCACAAAACTTTTCGGAATCGAATAAGCCAACGCCCGCCGCATTTTCCAAATTCGTGAGGATATTGGTCATCAGTTCTATAGTATGCACAGTTGTGTGCGTCTTTGTGAATTCCTTTAACTTCAGATAATCTGCATACATGGCATTCACATCGTGGAACCAGAAAAACGATGTCCAAGCATGATTATAGGTTATATTGAACCGCTGCACAGGTGAACCATGTGCCTCTGCTTCTCGCTGCGCACGGTTGAAGCGTCCTTCGGTCTCCATTCGTGGACGTTCCAACCCTCTGCTTAATATGCAGGTCTGGAGCAAATCGTCAATATAGTCAGTATCAAGGCTTTCTACTTGTCGTGACAACAAATCGTTCTCCAACTGCTCCAGTTCTTCTTTCCTGCGCTTATCGTGGGAGCCTTCCTTGATGGTCTTTCTCCTATATTCTTCGGAAAAATTCAGCTTATCGGTTGCAACATCATAACAGTCTTGTTCAAATACGGCAAACGAACACCACTTGCCGTCAAAGATACTAACTGCCACACCATACTGCTTTGACAGTTCATCCTCTACCTCTTGACGTGTACTTGATTTGATTTTCTGGTTAGAGAAGAATATCACCTTCGTATAGCCACGGCCAGTCTCTACTGCTTTCTGGACATCACCCTCTATCTTACTTTTCCAGTTTTTCTGAACACTAATAGCTATCGCCCATTTTTGGTCACCAGTACTTCCTTCAGACACCCACCACCTGTCAGATATTGCTTTGTCAACAGGATATGTCTCGCCATCCACCTTACCATCACCACCACCATCAGGGCCGGTCTGTGGCTTAATGTTGGGTGTCACCAGACGTGCGGCCAGCACCAAGACAAAGTTCTCAAACTCCGACTGTTTCTTGTCCTGCGAGAGCTGTTGCAATTTCAGGTCGAAGAGTTCAGGAGTTAGTTTAGTCTCATACACAACTTCCGTATCTGAGAAGAGATTACTCCTAAGACGACGATAATAAGAGAAAATGTCCTGCTGCTCCGTTAACAGGTCATCTTCACGCTCCTGCGTATTATTTTCTATAGGTTCTTCCATTTTATTAAACTATAAGTGACTCATAGAAGATTCGAACTTCTGCCTTCCCCTTCAGCATAGCCACGATTATGTGCCTATCCTGAAGGGGGATGAACTACCATCTATTCTAATGAGCCGATTATATTGTTTATCGTCAATTCATCGAGTGTGTATCCGTAAAGTGTTCTTATGCAGTTTAACACGTAAGTTTGGAGTCTTTTAGTCCTACCTCCGTGAACGAATCTTTCATATTTTGGAATCAGTTGCTCCCTGTTGTTAAGCACTAACTGCTCCCAATTAATATTGGGTAATAGGCTAATGGTCAGAAGATCTGCAATATTTTTAATATTTGCTGTACACAGTATGAAATCATCAAACGACAACTTTGATTTTTCCTTTGGTTCGCTAAGAGTCGTATAAAAAGCAGCAATAGCTTTCTTGTCGAGAGTTTTATATTCCTTCTCGTAGTTTTGATTCAAGCTATGCGCCACGTCATTACGCAACAACCTGTAATAGTCATACAGTTCTTTCTTGAACTTCTCAATCGAAGGACTTATCCCAATTTGCAAAAGTGCGTCCACAAGTTTATCAAACTTTGAACCATCTATTTTGCTTAACGAGAAAGCTGGATCTATTAAGAACTTTACATCATCAACGAAATCAGTAATGAAATCATCGAAACTTGCATTCGGGAACACAAGATAGCCCTGAATTTGTTTCTCCCTAAAATTTGCAAGACTTATGTTATTTAACCTCACACCTGTAACTATAGAAGTGCGACTGAGAAAGGAGTCAAAGGATTCTTTCTTAGCATCAAAAGTTCCAAGATAATATCTACTGGCAACCTCTTGGTATTCGACCAGAGCGTCATACTGCCCCAATGTCAGCCACAAATTGCGGTTCGATGGTATATCAAACGTTGAATTCCTGTATGTTGAGCGATTCCTTACCATAGGCTACAAAGAATTTCCTGCTTAACTCAGTTCCATAATTCTTCCAGTCCATCTTTCCAACCAGGGAAAGGTGGGTAGTGCATCAACTCGTTGTATATGTCTATCATCGTATTGACAAACTCCCTGTTGATGTAAAGAACCTCCTTGGTAATGGACAACGGAGGAACTACACCACTCATATAAGTGAGGCGATACACAGAGTAGCCATACTTTTCCCGATTCCGGTCAATCTCTCCAATTGGCGAAGTGATGCTCTCATACCCTTCAATTCAATCAAAACCGACCGTTTTGTTTCTTCAGGCAATTGCTGAAAGGCACGGCTATTCGTTACGCCAGTCTTTTCTTTAATCAGTAACATTACCTGATTATCCAAAGGACGACCTTTCGATGTATCTTATATATCAAGGCATGCAACATCATCAGACAAAGAAGTATTCACAAGGTCATTCAGTTTATCCTTAATTCCGCAACACTATTATAAATTAAACTTTTTAAGTTCCTGAGCAACAAAAAGTTGCCCGAGATTTTGTCCTGTCGAAGAATTCACTTATCTTAGTGTTGCAAAATAAGCAAGAGAATTCAACGGTCGAGTAAGTGGAGAGAATTTCACCCTCCCTTCTCTCGGAACCGTGCTTGACAGTCTCCCATCACACGGC
>ENA-OOXJ01000398-OOXJ01000398.1-human-gut-metagenome-genome-assembly--contig:-NODE-398-length-37849-cov-11.533497_pt1 | contig 37849 bp, 35 predicted proteins | sample MGYA00241587_ERZ501343 | MGnify/ENA primary metagenome ERZ501343 (study PRJEB25962, sample SAMEA2042918) | human gut metagenome | biome: human gut; feature: human-associated habitat; material: faeces... | reverse complement strand
AATAGCCGATATGGCTGGTCAAATTATCCGAAATACTCAATTTCACCGCTCTTCTATAAAAGTATACTTGTAATTTAGTGAATATTAACTTAATTTTCTTTTTTATTAAACATATGGCGTACTTTATCTATTCGATTATTTGGTCTACGTGATTGAATAACTGGTTCACAAGTAGCAATTTGATAACCTTTTAATTCTGTCAAAAAAACTGCTTGCCCATTTGTATATAGAGTTAAAGTATTACGATATTCATTAATACAACGTACAGGAATATGTCCTGTAAAAATAACTTCATCATTTTTTGATTGACTTGTTTCAATTATTGCACAATGTTTTTGTGCATCATTATATGCACGAGAAAAGTATCCCTGTGGTGTAAAAAGTATAAACGAAAAATATGGCTCTAATAATTGCGTTCCCGCTTTTTTCAATGTTTGTTCAAGTACAATTGGGGCAAGAAAGCGAAAATCCGAGGGAGTACTAACAGGGCTATAATAAACACCATATTCAAAACATATTTTACAATCTGTTACTTTCCAACCATACAAACCTTGCTCCAGTCCATAATTAATACCTTCTCTTACTGCATTTTGGAAACTTTGATTTAAATAACCGAGTGAAACTTTGCTTTCGTACTGTATTCCACTTCCAATTGGAAGTGGAGTTATTGATAATCCAATTGATGCCCAAAATGGATTTGGTGGTACTTCAATATGAATAGTATAATCTGCCTTTTGTAATGGCTTTTCCAAATAAATTACGGTTGGATCTTCGGTTCTTATGTTTATGTGATATTTTTCAATCAACAGAGAACAGATAACTTCTAACTGCACTGTTCCTAAAAAAGAAATGACGATTTCATGTGTTATCGTATCAACATAATAACGTAAAAGAGGATCAGTATCTGCAATTTCTGTAAGAGCATCCAATAATTTTTCTCTCTCTTCTATTTTTATCGGTTCAATTCTTGTTCGTAGTATTGGTACAGTCTTGTCATTCCATACATTGCATGGCAAAATCTTTTCATTTCCTATAATATCGTTCAATCTTAATGTATTGTTAGGTATAATAAAAATATCTCCAGAACAAACTATTTTTGTCTGTATCATTTCCCCATTTGAAGGAATATATATTTCTGTAAGTTTCACTTTCTTTTTCGATGGCAATATAATTGTATCTCGTAAGTGTAATGTTCCACTGTAAAGACGCAAATAAACTAATCTTTGCTTATGGTCTGTATATTCAATTTTAAAAACTCTTCCACATAGTTCTGAATAATTCTTATTCATTTCAGGACAAAAAAGATTTGAAATAGCTTCAATGAGTTGTTGAGTTCCTATATTATTTTTAGCACTTCCATGGTATATAGGAAACAACGAACCTTTTTTAACACACCTATATTCTTCCTGCGTTAATTCCTGTATAGTCAATTTTTCTCCTGCAATATATTTTTTTAAAAGTTTATCATTTTTGGAAATTACAGGATCCCATTCATCTAAATCAATGATATTTTTAATTGATATTTCTGGAGTTAATGTTACATTTTGCATAACAATAATATCATTTGAAAGTTTTTCTTTGATATTTTGATAAATATTATTTAAGTTAATTCCATACTGATCTATTTTATTTATAAAAATAATTGTTGGTATATTCATTTTTTGAAGTGCATGGAATAGTATTCTTGTTTGTGCTTGTACACCATCTTTAGCAGAAATTACTAAAATAGCTCCATCAAGAACAGATAAGGAACGATACACTTCTGTTATAAAATCTGCATGTCCAGGAGTATCTACAATATTGATTTTGTAGTCATTCCAATTAAAAGAAGTAACTGCTGCCTGAATTGTGATTCCACGCTGACGTTCTAAAAACATAGTATCTGTCCTTGTTGTTCCCTTATCTACACTGCCTAATTCTAAAATCGCTCCACTTGTATAAAGCAGACTTTCCGTTAAAGTCGTCTTTCCTGCATCTACATGAGCAAGAATACCAATGTTGATTATTTTCATGGAATTTCCCTCCCTACAAATTTATCTTTTAACTTAAAATCAATATTTGCTAATTTTGTCCTTTTAAACTATTCTCAAAATCAATTATCCACTTTTCTAATGTTTCTACTAATGCTAATTGTTGTTTGAACATTTGTTTTCCAACATTAGGAATATGTTGTCTATGAGATTGTCTTTCATTTAGCAATTCTTTTAATTCTAATATCTTTGATTTTATATTAGAAACAAGAATCTTTTTTTGTTCATCATCTACTAAAGCTAAATTCGTAATAATAATATTAAAATCCAAATATAGACTAACATCATAATTTGAAATATCATTCATAAGTCTATTAAAATAATCATTACCTTTGTCAGTAATAGTATATACTGCTTTATCTGGCATATTTCCCTCTTTCTCTTTATGGCTAACAATATATTCTTTTGATTCTAATTGTAATACTTTCTTATAAATAGACTGTTCACTAATTCTTACCCATCTTGGTATATTACGATATTCTATATTTTTTTTAATATCATAAGCACTTTGTGATTTTTGTTTAATAAGTCCTAATAATACCAAATCTATATTTGACATAATCTCTACTCCTTACTTAATATAATCTGTAACGCCAAGTCTATTTCCAAATGGATCTTCAAACTCGACTGCATTACCAGTTCCAATTTTAAAAGGCTCACTCAAAAATTTTATACCATTATTCAACATTTCTTTATAGAAGATTGCAACATCTTCTACTTCAAACCATATTGTAGGCTTTAAATTCTCAAATTTATTTTTGTCTTTTAAAATTATTGCAGGTTCTTCATTTCCAATATTATAAGCAACCATTCCCTTATCAGAAAAATCAAATTTCTTTTTTAACCCCAATATTTCCTCATAATATCTTTTTGCTTCTTCCATATTATCTACAGGAAGAAAATAGTTGTCATAATTTTTCATATATTTAAGCCCTTCTTTCTACTACAAACTATACTACTATATTTTATAGTAGTTATAATTAAATGTCAATATTTAAGGATTAATGATAAAAGAGAATTTTTTAAGCTTGATCCAGAGGATGCATATGCACTCCTTTATTCAATTGCTAAAATTCATGGTCGTACAGATAAATTGACAGATGGTCCAGGAAGAAAAGAATACATAAACGAAACTAATACTTCTTCTCGCGCAAATCTCCCAAAAATGAAATGGTGCCTTGATAATGGGCTAATCAAAGTTGGAGATAGAGTCTTTATAAAAAGAAATGAAGATGAAGTTGCTACTGTCATTGATGATAAGAAAGTTAATTACAATGGCGAAGAGATGAGCTATAACACATTTGGCTGTAAGATAATGGGATGGAAAACTATTCAAATATACTCATTTTTAATTACAGAAGGTGAAACAAAAACACTCGGACAAAAGCGTCAAGAGAAAATGGAAGAATTAGGACTATAAAAATAAGGCAGTATCTCGCAAAAAAAGATACTGCTTTTTTATTTTCAAAAACCTTTCGTTTTTTTATAGGGCTATCGTTTTTTTATTGATACCTTTCGTTTTTTTATAGCGACCTATCGTTTTTTTATAGAAATGCCAAATAAGCAAAAAATCCTGGCCCACTGTTGCGTTTTTAGTGAAAACCAGGATAAATGATGCCTGTTTTAGTTAAAAAGGACCTAAAAAGCCTATAAAAGGCAAGAAAAAAGGCTTGATACCTTAATTTTATTGTATCAAACCTATGCTTTCAATATGGAGCTCACGGTGAGATTTGAACTCATGACCTGCCGCTTAGGAGGCGACCGCTCTATCCAACTGAGCTACGTGAGCATCAAATTTGATTTCAATTACATGAAATCAAATAAAGATAATTGATCATTTTCACGTAAATGATCTAAAACATGTAATTCCCTTAATTTCTTAAGATTCTTTTCAGTTATCTTAGCACGATTTCTAAGATCTTCTTGTGATTCGAAAGGACGCTCATTACGAGCTTTAATAATTTCGTTAGCTCCATTTTCACCAAGCCCATCAAGGACTTTAAATGGTGGTATTAAAGCTTTGTTTTCCTTATCAACTACAAAGTTTACAGCATCACTCCTTTCAATATCAATGTTAGAAAATTTATAACCTCTTTCACACATCTCTAAAGCAAGTTGTAAAGTTTTCTCAATTTCTTCTTCTTTAACTGAAAGAGCAAGCTCAACATTATTTGACCTTCTTCTAGATAAAAACTCTTCTAAACGGGCATGAATTGCATCAATTCCTTGAATCATTGCATCAATATCGTATTGCTCACATCTTAAACTAAAGAAAGTCGCATAAAACTCTAAAGGATAGTAAACCTTATAATAAGCAACGCGAATTGCCATCATAACATAGGCGCAAGCATGTCCTTTAGGGAAAAGATATTTAATCTTAGAGCAGCTTTCAATGTAATAATCTGGCACATTGTGTTCTTTCATTAAAGTTACTTCATCAGCAGAAAGTTTTTTACCTTTTCTAACTTTTTCCATAATGACAAAGGATTCATGTCCTTCAATTCCACAGCTCATAAGGTAAGACATAATATCATCACGACATCCAATAACGCCTCTTAAATCAGTAATTCCTTTATCGATTAATTCTTGAGCGTTATTGTTCCAAACGTCTGTTCCATGAGATAAACCAGAAATAATAAGAAGATCACTAAAACTTTTTGGCTTTGTTTCTCTTAACATTTGACGAACAAATTGAGTTCCAAATTCTGGTAGACCTAGTGCTCCATTATCTGGGCTCATATATTTATGAGCAATTCCTAAAGCTTCATCGCTTGAAAAAACAGAGATAACTTTTTTATCGTTTAATGGCAAAGTTCTACAATCAATATGAGTTAAATCACTCATCATTTTTAAAGCTTGAGGGTCAACATGACCTAACATATCAAGTTTTAAAATTGTGTCATGAATGGAATGGAAATCAAAATGAGTTGTTTTCCAGCTTGCATCAACATCTCCTGCTGGATATTGAACAGGAGTAAAATCATATACTTCATAATCACGAGGTATAACAACAATTCCACCAGGATGTTGACCAGTAGTTCTTTTTACGCTTTCACAGCGATGAGCCAAAGCTGCAGTTACAGAACCTTTAACATTATTAGGATTAATATTTAAATTTTCATAATATTTTCTAACATAGCCATAAGCTGTTTTAAATTGGACAGTTGAAATTGTACCAGCTCTAAAAACCTTGTCTTCACCAAGTAAAACTTTTGTATATTGATGAGCGGTTGCTTGATAATCGGTTGGGAAGTTTAAATCAATATCAGGGACCTTTTCAGCTTGGAAACCTAAGAATGTTTGGAAAGGAATGTTTTGCCCATCACTTTCCATTTTCGTTCCACAATCTGGACAAATCATTTCAGGAAGATCATAACCTGATTTAATATCATTTCCTTTATAGAAAATTACTTTTTTGCAATGTGGACATCTATAATGAGGAGGTAAGGCGTTAACTTCTGTAATTTTTGCCATTGTGGCTGCAAAGCTACTGCCAACTGAACCTCTACTACCAACTAAATAACCATCATCATTAGATTTTTGAACAAGCTTATGAGCAATATAGTAAATAACAGAATAACCGTTATCAATGATACCTTTAAGCTCTGTATCTAATCTATTTTTAATAAATACTTTTGCTTCATCGTTACTATCTTCAATATTGCCATAGAGTTCATGAGCAGTTTTATAACATAGTTCGCGTAGTAAATTCTCACAATTATCAATTGTTGGAGTAAACAATTTATCAGGAATTGGTTCAATAACCTCACAAAAGTCAGCTATTTTATTAGTATTTACAACTACATATTCATAAGCTTTACTTTCACCAAGCCATTTAAAACATTCAAGCATCTCTTCGGTGCTTCTATAATGTTGATCTGGATTTTCAAAGAAAATACCATGTTTTTGATCGTCAAGTCTTTCTCTTGTCATTAAAGGATGTTGAATTCCACCAACAGCTTCATTTTGTATATAAACATCTCTAACGATTTTATCATCTGGATTTAAATAATGGACATCGCCAGTTGCAACAATCATTTTTTGATTCTCTTCGCTAGCTTTAATAATATCTTTTATATAAGTTTTTAAAACTTCTTCATTTTTAATTTGATGAGTGTTAATTAAAAAGCTGTAGTTTTCTAAAGGTTGAAGTTCAATATAATCGTAAAATTTTACCGCTTCACTTAGCTGTTCTTCGTTTCGATATGCTGCCTTATAAAATACTTCTCCATTAAAACAGGCACTACCAACAAGCAAATTTTTACGATATTTTTCAAGTAAACTTCTAGGAACAAAAGGATGCGCACCCATATGTTCAGTGTGAGCAAAAGAAACAATTTTGTATAAATCTTTTAAGCCATCCCTATTTTTAACTAGCACTGTAGCATGATATCCACCACGATAATGTTTTAATGTAATTTGTGGAATTGGTAATTGTTCAAGATCTTTAAGCATTACTTTATTAAAATCTTTAGCCAAAATATTTCTTAAAGCAAGCCAACAATTGGCTAAAACTTCAGCGTCATAATCAGCTCTATGGGCGCTTTCTGAATCATAATCTACTTCTAATCTTTTAGCTAATGCACCAAGTCTATGAGCTTGTTTATCTGGATAAACAAATCTAGACAAAGCTAAAGTATCAATAGCTGGTTGCTTAAATTCACCAAAACCATTAACCTTCATCGCTTCTTTAATCATGTTGTAGTCGAACTCAAAGTTATGAGCAATAATTACTGAATCACCAAAAAACTCTAATATTTCTGGTAAGACTTCTTTTATTGTTTTTTTGTCTTTAACCATATCATTAGTGATATTAGTTAATTTTTGGATTTCTTCAGGAATATCCATTTCAGGATTAATCAAAATATCAAGTCTATCTACAACTAAACCATTTCTAATTTTAACCGCGCCAAACTCAGTTATTTTATCATATTTTATACTTAAACCAGTTGATTCAAGGTCGAAGCAAACATAAGTTGCATCATTTAAATTAATATTTCCAGAATTAATTGCCCCTTTAAAATAATCATCAATTAAATATAGTTCACAACCATAAAGCATTTTAATTCCAAAATCTTTGGCGGCTTTTTGAGCTTCAGGGTAAGCTTGAACAACTCCATGGTCAGTTAAAGCAATTGCTTTATGTCCCATATGCTTAGCGAGTTTACAATAATCGCTAATACTTGTGACTCCATCCATATCACTCATTTTTGAATGTAAATGGAGCTCGACTCTTTTTTCAACTGCATTATCATCTCTTAAAGGGTCATCAGGAAGAGGGTAAAAATAATGAGCTAAAACATATAAATTTTTACCAAAACGATCAAGCCCAACTTTACCTTTAATTCTTATATTCATTCCAACTTTGATTGAAGAAAAGCTTTCAACAGGCATACTTCTTGGGTTAGAAATTAAAGTAACATAAATTGCACCATTGCTACTATTTTTATCAGCAACACCAATGCTTAAAATAGTATTTCCTTTTTTAGAAACACGAGGATCTTTCTTTTCAAAAACATAACCATTAAAATCAACCGCTTCACTATTAGAATCGATTTGATCAATCGGTACAAAAACATATCCGCCACGCTTAAACATATCTTTTTGTGAACGTTCATAAAGCATGTCTTGATAGTTTTTAGCAATTATCTTGGCGGTTTCTTCTTCAGCGTCTTGGTTTATTTGATTATTTTCCGCTTCAATTAGTTCCTTAGTATAAACAACCTTTTCTTCTTTATTTTCACTTGCATCATCTTCCCAAGGCATTTTATCTTCAACTTCTTTATTCATTTCAATCTTAATTTTATTAGGGTAAGAAATAAAAGATAAAAACGACTCAATATCAGGAATTAATTTTAAAGAGAGATCATTATGATCATTATTTGCATATAATGTTATTTCGTTTCCATCTAAAGAAGCTTTACTAAAATCTTCTGGTAATAATTCCTTATATTCATGATTAAAATACCATTCTTTAATTAAAGAAAAAATACTGTTTGCGTCTGGTTTAACATCATAAACAAAGTTAAATTCATAATTATAAGAAGTAATGTTCCTTAGACCGTTTAAAAATTGATCAAGTTTTTTATACTCCCACGGAGTTTTCTTTTTAACCGAAAAAACAAAATGGTTAGGATAGTATTTACTTTTGGTAATGGCTTCAAAATCTAAATCATAATCATCTATATCTTCAATTCCAATTGAATGTAAAAATCTTATAGTTCTTTCTTGCATTTTTAAAACACCATGAAAATATCTTTGATTAAAACAAAAATCATGAGAAGCATTAATAATCCTAAACCTATTAAAGACATAATACTTTTAACTTTGGCAGGAATTTGCCATTCGACAAATCCTTTATTTTCTTTTTGTTCTTTACCAATAGTTAAACTTACATCTTTATTAGTAGTTACGACTTCTTCTTGAAGTTTTGGTTGTGTTTCAATGGTATTTGTATCAAGTGGTTTATCATTAGTTTTAATTTCTTTAATTTTCTTTTCGCCATTATATTTTGCTCTTTTAATTCCATTAACAGATCCTTCAACAATCTCAACAAGGATTTGCCATCCATCAAGTCCAGGGAATGGAAGCAAATTAAATAAAGCTAAGTTAACGCTAAGTGTTCCCCATGTATTTAAATAAGTATAAAAAGGATTGTTTTGTAAAATATCAGTTGTTTGAGAAAAAATAGCTAAAGGTCCACCAAGTTGATCCCAGCCTTGACCAACAAATAAATTACCTAAAGCTTGAGCAATTAAAGTTGTTGATTGAGCCCAATCTTCTCCAGCTACAGCAAAAGATTGCCAACCATACCAATAATCATATTTATAAAAACTTACATTAAGTGGCTTAAAAGCAGCTCCATCACTTTCTAAAGTAATTTGACAAGGATATAAAAGTAAGGTTTTATTAGCATCATTATCTCTAGCATATTCAATGCTTTGATCAGGATTAGTAATTTCTAAAGTTGAATCAAGAGCATCAGCAAAATAGGCTTCGATTATAAATTTATTTCCATTTGTTTCATTAGAATGAGTATAACGAATAGGCTCGCCATTTTCATTAAAAGAAGGTGCAAAATATTCACTGCCTTCAACAATAGAAGTTCCAGAACTTTCATAAAGGAAAATATTTTTTGAAATATCTGTATTATTGACTCCTCCTGCTAAAGAATAAGATAAAGCAGCAATATACTTTTTACCACTTTCATCTCCTTCAATGGTAAAGTCACCCTTATTTAAAACATGAAGAGCTTCTGATTCAGAAGGATTCACTAAGCTTGAATCACCTCTTTCATAAAACTTCCCATCACGATAATAAAAATCAGCAGGTACAAGTTGATCATTGTTATTAAATGTTGCTTCAGTAGTTAAAGAAACAATTCCAGGATTATCACCAACTGAATACCATGAATTAGCCATGACTTGTGGAAAACAAGAAGCACTAATAAAGAAAATAATATAAGCCAAAACAAAGTTCATTATAATGCCAGCAGCCATAATAATGATTCTCTTATATCGAGCAACTCCGATTAAAGTTCTTTCTTTTGGGACAACTACTCCTTCAGGAACGCTTTCTTCATCATCTTCACCTAGCATTGAAACATAACCACCAAGTGGAAGAATTCCAACTGAAAAAGTTGTTTCCCGTTTTTCTCTTTTAATTTTTACAATCTTAGGCCCGAAGCCAATAGAAAAATCAGTACAATAAACTTTAAAAGATTTAGCAGCTAAAAAATGTCCGAATTCATGAATCGTGACTAAAACTCCTAATGCTACAAAAAATAGCAATAAAGATAAAACTGTATTCCAATTAAATGAAAGTAAAATGTTAAATTGCATCTTTAGTTATATATTCCTTTGTTAATTTTCTAACTTCTAAATCAGTTTTGACTAAATCTTCAACAGATGGCGCCTCCATAAAAGAGTACGCTTTCATAATTTTATCAAGAATTGTTTGTATAGTGATATAGTTAATTTCATTATTTAAGAAAGCATTAACAAGCACTTCATTTGCTGCATTTAACACAGCGCCATAATTACCACCAATTTTTAAACATTCCCATGCATATTTGATAAGAGGAAACTTCTCATAATCCATTTCAAAGAATTTGTATTTATCAAATGTATTAATTTCTACATCTTCAAAAATTGCGCCATTATCGCATTTTCCTTCATTTAATGCGTAATAAATTGGAATACGCATATCACTTGGGCCAACTTGTAGATAAATATCGCCATTTTTAAATTTTACCATAGAATGAACGTGACTTTTTCTATCAACGATAGGTTCGATTTTATCTCCTGGAACATCAAATAGATAATGGGCTTCGATAATTTCAAAACACTTATTCATCATCGTTGAACTATCAATTGTAATCTTTTTGCCCATTTTCCAGGTTGGATGATTTAAAGCAAGTTCTGGTGTAATGTTTTTAAATTGATCTTTTTCATAAAAGAAAAAAGGTCCTCCACTTGCTGTAATGAGAATCTTATCGATGTCTTCAGAGCTTTTACCATATAAACATTTAGCAATTGCAACATGTTCAGAATCGATTGGATAAAGTTTTCCTTTCCCTTCTTTTAAATATTTATTAACAATTTCTCCTCCAACAACCAAACTTTCTTTATTAGACAAACAAAGAATTTTGTTTAACTTTAAACATTCAATGGTTGGCAAAAATCCAACAAAGCCAATAAGAGCATTAACAACCATATCACAAGGACACTCATTAATTATTTTAAGAAGGCCTTCATCGCCATAATAAAAGCGTTTATCCGGATATTTATTTTTAAAATACAAGTAATCTTTTTGGTTTTTTAAGCAAAAATAATTGAGATTTGCATACTTTTTAATTAATTCTTCAAGAATTTCAGTTCTATTTCCAACTGAAATACCTGTCAAATTAAATCGACTATTATATTTATCAATGACATCAATTGTTTGGGTTCCTATAGAACCACTTCCGCCAAGAAGTAAAATATTTTTCATGAAATTAATAGATTCCAGTAGACATAAAATTCCAACCCTTAGACATAACTTCAATGAATAAAGACATCATTATTGAAACAATAAGGATTGAATCTAAACGATCTAAAATTCCACCATGACTTTTTAAAGCAGTTCCAAAATCTTTTATTTTGTAATATCTTTTGATTGCTGAGAAAATTAAGTCACCAAATACGGCACAAAGTGGAATTAATAAACTAAGAATAATAATATTATAAAAATGACTAATATCGAGAATGCCAGCTAAAATTGGTACATTACATAAGTCTAAAATTAAAGCAAATAAGAAGCTGCAAACAAAAGAAATGATAATGCCACCAAATAATCCTTCATAAGTTTTCTTTGGCGAAATTCGAGGACTCATTTTGTGTTTTCCAAATAATACACCAATAAAATAAGCTCCAACATCATTCATGCATGTTCCAATTAACATATACAAAATAAGAAGAATTGATTGGCCATATCTAAATTCAGCAGGTGCACTATAATATGTCCAAGATAAGCCACCACTCAACTCATAAGAATATGTAAATGGACAATATCTTAAATATAATATTGATTGAAAACCAACCGAAACAATAAATAGCATTGTTACAAAATAGAAGGCATCATGTATTGAAAAGTTTTTATCAATAATTACATTTAAAAAGAAAAAGGCCATGCAAATAAAAAATGAAGTTAGTGAAATACGTGGCCCATTAAATTGTGATGACAAATCAAAAACAAAATTTTCAGGATTTTGTCCAAGTTCTACGAGGTTATTTTTCACAATAACCCAATAAATTAATATAAACATCATCAAATAAGAGAAGATGTATATTAAATTTGAGAACTTATGTTCAATCGATTGAGGAGCTTTTATAATCTCATGACAAGCAATTGAACTAGCTAGTAAAATTAAAAAAGCAAAAACATAATTACCAAGAACTATGCAAGGCACACAAATAAGTACTAAAAAGATAGATACTAAAATTCTATTCTTCATCGAATTTTTAGTATCTAAATTTAAATTATTCATGTAGTGCTGTTTTTTACTAGTTAAATTTGAATTAACAGGGTCGGCACTACTTGAGTCACGACTTACCTTAGTTTCGCTATTATCTTTTTCTATATCTGCCATTTTGTTTAAATAGACATAATTTCGCTGTCTTTTTCTTTTACAATTTCATCAACTTTTTTAATAAATTGATCAGTTAATTTTTGAATTGATTCTTCTTCTTTTTTAAGAGTATCTTCAGTATAGGATTCATCTTTTTTGATTTTATCCATTGCATCACGACGAATATTACGAATTGCAACCTTGCATTCTTCGCCATATCCTTTAGCTTTTTTACCAAGTTCTTTTCTTCTATCTTCAGTTAATGCAGGAATAATTAACCTAATTTGTTTTCCATCAACAATTGGATTAATTCCAATTTCACTAGCGTTAATTGCAGCAACAATACTTTTAATATCGCCAGCATCATAAGGCATAATTAAAAGTTGTCTTGGTTCAGGAACTTTAACTGCGGCAATTTGATTAACTAACATCTTTTCGCCATAATAATCACAATAAAGATTATCTAATAAAGCAGCATTTGCTCTACCAGTTCTTAAAGTATTAAGATTAACTTTTAAAGATTCGACGGATTTTTCCATCTTTTCTTGTAATTCGTCTAAAATATCCATAAATTTACTCCTTCTTTATAGTTGTACCAAGGTCATCACCTTTAATTACCTTGATAAAATTATCCATGTTCTCCATTGAAAATACTCTTGTAGCTATATCACTATCTTGAAGTAACTCAATTGCTTCTTTATCCATGACTTTTAAATTTGATTTAATAACGTCACGATAAGAAATTTCTTTAATAAATTTTGCATTCTTGTCTTTATTTGGATCGGCAGTATATACTCCATCTACTCCATTTTTACCAGCTAGAATAACATCTGCTCCAACTTCTAAAGCTCTTTTAGCAACTGTTGTATCAGTTGTAATTTGTGGTCTACCTAAACCACCAGCAAACAAGACAACTTCATTATTCTCATAAGCTTCTCTAGCTTTATTCAAATCATATTTTGGAGCGACATCCTCTAAAGCAAGGGAACTCATTAAAACATTCTTAACACCTAGTTTATTTAAAATACTAGAAATTGCCTTTAAATTAATAATGGTCCCGGTCATTCCCATGTAATCACCATCTATTGGATTAATTCCTGCTTCTTCAGCAATTCTTCCTCTAAAAATATTTCCGGCTCCACAAACAACTCCAACCTTAATTTTATTGTCAACCATTGTCTTAATTAAGGAGCCAATAGCATTAAGTTTTTTGGCGTCTAATATTAGTCTAGAAGTTGTATCTTCTAAAGCTTCCCCGCTAATTTTGAGGATTACTCTTTTGTACTTAAAATTACTCATAACAAAATTATATCAAAAAGTATCTATTAAGAGTGCAAAATTCATTAAAATGGCATCATTTTGCTTTTTTTAAAAAGGTCCGCCTTTAGAGACGGACCTAAAATTAACAATTGAAATTAGTTTGCTTGTTTTGCAACTTCTTCAGCGAAATTTTCTTGTCTCTTTTCAATTCCTTCACCAACTTGGTAACGAATGAATTTAACAACAGAATTTCCTTTTTCTTTTAAAGCTTGAGCAACACTCTTTTCTGGATCAAGTAAATAAGATTGTTCATCTAAAACAGATTCAGAGAAGAATTTATTGACTTTGCCTTCAACAATTTTCTTTAAAGCAACTTCTGGTTTGCCAGCAAGTTTTGGATCGTTTTTACAAGCTTCAATTTGAATATTCTTTTCATTTTCAATTTGAGCAGCTGGAATATCAGCGAAGTGAACAAACTTTGGATTGTTTGCAGCAATATGCATAGCAAGACCTTTACCAAGTTCAGCATCATCTTTTGCTAAAACAACTAAAACGCCAATTTTACCACCCATGTGAATATAAGAATAAACTTTTTCATCAGCGCTTGGTTCAACGATTTCAAATCTTCTGAAACTTAATTTTTCACCAAGTTTAACAGTTGCATCTGTGAATAAAGGAGCGGTTTTTTCAACAGCTTCTTCAACTGTCTTGCAGTTTTCTTTTAAAACTGTTTCAGCACATGCATTAACTAAATCTCTAAATGGATCAGCTTTAGAGACGAAGTCTGTTTCACAATTAACTTCAACGATAGAAGCTTTGCCACATTTTTCGCAAGTATGAACTAAAACCAAGCCTTCAGCTGCAATTCTATCAGCCTTTTTAGCTTGTTTAGCAATACCTTTTTCTCTTAACCAATCGCAAGCTTTATCGACGTCGTTTTCACAAGCAGCAAGAGCATTTTTACAATCCATAATGCCTGCGCCTGTTCTATCACGTAAAATTTTAATTAATTCAACATTAACTGCCATATTTACCTCCAATTAAGCAGCTTTGTTTTCGGCTACTTTTTCAGTTTTTTCAACTTTTTTATTTTCAACGCTTTGTTGTTGTTGAGCAGCTTGTTGTTTAGCAAGGAAGCTTTCTCTTCTTTGTCTTTCTTTTTCAAGCTTTTCTCTTTGCATTTCTCTTCTAGCAGCAAGTCTTAATGCATTTTCTCTATCAGCTTGTCTGATAGCATCTTTCATGGTTAAAGCTTCACCTTCATCTTTAGTATAAGCGACTTCAGCAATACCACCTTTAGCTTCAACAATAGCATCGTTTAAAATGCCAATAATAAGTTGAACTGATTTTGTTGCATCATCATTGCCTGGAATAACATAATCGATTCCATCTGGATTACAATTTGTATCACAAATTGCAAAAACAGGAATATTTAACTTGTTAGCTTCTCTAACTGCATTGTATTCAACAGTTGGATCAACAACGATTAAGGCATTAGGAATTTTTCTCATTTCCTTAATACCTTCAAGGTTTTTAGCGAGTTTTTCTTTTTCTTTATTTAAAGCGATAACTTCTTTCTTAGGAAGTTTTTCCCATGAACCATCTTCTTGAGCACTTTCTAAGTCTTTTAATCTTCTAATTCTTGTTTGAATTGTCTTGAAGTTAGTTAAAATACCGCCTAACCATCTATTTGTAATATAGAATGAACCGCTTCTTTCAGCTTCGCTCTTAACGATTTCTTTAACATTATCTTTTGTACCAACAATAAGAACTTTTCCACCTTCTAATACAATGCTTTCAAGTTTCTTGTAAGCGTTAGTTAAAGCATCTTTAGATTTGTTTAAGTCGATAATGTAAATACCATTTCTTCCACAATAGATGTATGGTTTCATTTTTGGATTCCATCTTTTTGTTTGATGGCCATAATGAACACCAGCTTCTAATAATTTTCTTAATGTAACGACTTCAGCATTTTCATCATGAACAATAGTGTCCATAATGTTTGTTTCAGCTTTTACTTCCTCTACTTTTTCTTCGCTGAGGTTAGCGACTGTTTTTTCTTCTGCCATTTTGGCGACCTCCAATTTGTTAAAACCTCCATTATTTCGAACCTTTTCCCTGAATAATTCAGACTCGGAAGAGGAATCCATAATGTGTGTATTCTTTTGCGCTCGCAAAAGTCTATTTATTTTACACTAAATCAGACTCTCATTCAATAGCGACTTAAGAGTGAAAATTTGATCAAAAATTGAGCAATAAACAAGAATTAAATGCCATTATTATCGCTTTTTTCAGTATTTTTACTATCTTTCTTTGGGAAGAATTCTTCGTATTGATTTTTTAAATTTTCTTTAGAAACATGAGTATAAATTTGCGTTGTGTTTATTGAAGAATGGCCAAGCAATTCTTGTATTATACGTAAATCAGCACCGTTTTCTAATAAACTTGTAGCAAATGAGTGTCTTAAAGCATGAGGATGTAAATTAAATCCTAGACTCAAGCCAGTTTTATTGATAATTGAATGCATGATATATTCAAGACCGCGAGTTGTCAGTTTGTCGCCCTTAGAATTTAAAAAGAAATATTGAGATCTTTTACCAGCTTGCTTTTCTAATTCTTTCCTTAAATTTCTGCCATAATCTAAAAGACATGCTTTAGCGCTTTCTGAAAAAGGGACAACTCTTTCTTTATTTCCCTTACCTTTAACTAAAATTGTTCGGTGCGGAAAATCAATTTGAGTAATATTTAAAGAAACAACTTCAGAACAACGTAATCCACTACAATACATTAACTCAAGCAAGGCTTGATCTCTTGATGCGAGTTTGTCAGTTCTTTCTCGATTAAGTTCTAAAAGTTTTTGAATTTGCGAAGCATATAAAACATCAGGATTTTTGACTCTCTTTTTTGGCGAAGATATTCCAATAAATGGATTAGATTTAAGATATTCTTTTGTATACAAAAATTTAAAATATTTTCTTAAAGCACAAACTCTTCGACTTAAACTTCTTTCACTTTCTAAATTTCCGCGATAAGTCGTGTGTTCAAGTCTTTCGCTCATGAAGTTTCGAATAACGTTTTTATCAACTTCGGTAACATCTACACCTTCTTTGCCGATAAAAGTCATGAATAAATTTACATCAAAAATATATGATTTAACCGTATTAATTGATAGGTTTAGTTCAAAACGTAAATAATTATAAAATTCCTGAACGTAATCAATTGCCATTGGTATACCTTTTAAAATCATCAATCGCTTTTAAAGCTCGCTCTCTAACTAGAGGCTTAGGATCTTTATTGGCTTTATAAACAATACCAAAATTAGCATTCATTGGTTGAAAATTGTTTGCTCCAGTATGCGTAATATAGCGAGTTAAAGCACCTAAAATTGAATAAAAGGATAATTCTTTCAATTCTTTCTTTTCTATTCTTTGGCGTAAATAATAGGCCGCAAGTAAGCCGGTTGAAGCACTCTCTACATATCCTTCAACTCCGCTTAATTGCCCACAAATAAAAACGTTTTTGGCTTTTTTCATACTTAAATCAGTATTTAAAACTTTAGGAGCAAAAACATAAGAATTTCGATGCATTAATCCATAACGAGCAAATTTAGCATTTTCAAGTCCTGGTATTAAAGAAAATACACGTTTTTGTTCAGGATAAGTCAAGTTAGTTTGAAAACCAACCATGTTATAAAAATCACCGATTAAGTCATCTTGTCTAAGTTGAACAACTGCATAAAATTCCTGACCATTATGCTCTAAGCCTTTTGGCTTTAAAGGCCCAAATCTTAGTGTGTCAATTCCTCTTGAAGCAATAATTTCTACAGGAAGACAGCCTTCAAAATATTGAGTATCAAAATCATGAAGAGGAGCTTTCTTGGCATTAATTAGCTCATGGTAAAACTTCATGTATTCATCTTTATTCATTGGACAATTTATATAACCTTCTTCTTTTTGGTCATATCGTCCTTTGATAAAAACTTTTTCAAAATTTATTGAATTTTTATAAATAATTGGGGCACTTGCATCAAAAAAACCTGATGAATTTTCTCCTGAAATTCGATTAATCTCATTTAGTAAAGTTTTATCAGTTAAAGGTCCTGTACAAATTAATGTAAATCCATCATTCACATCAAGTGATTCAATGTTTTCATAATAAATTTTGATGTTTTTGTTATTTTTAATCTTATCAGTGATGTAATTAGCAAACATCGTTCTATCAACAGCTAAAGAATCGCCACCAGGAACTTCGCTTGCTCTACTTGCTTCCATCATTAAAGAGCCTAAACTATCAATTTCTTCCTTTAATATTCCACAAGCATTATCTTCTTTTTTGCTTTTTAAAGAATTTGAGCAAACAAGTTCGCCAAAAAGATTTGTGTGATGAGCAGGCGAAGAAACTATTGGTCTTTTTTCGTACAAATCAACAAAATAACCACAATTTGCAAGGTAATTTGCAGCTTCAACACCAGCTAATCCAGCTCCAATTATTTTAATTTTTACTGACATTTTTCTTTCTATATGGCTCCATATGATTACAATTTGGATAGTTTGAACAACCCCAGAATCTTCCTCTACGAGAATATTTTACAACCATTTTAGCGCCACATTCAGGACAAAATTTTTCTTCACTTGGCTCTTCAGGTTGATTCATAGATTCTACATAACGGCAGCTAGGATAGTTAGAACAGCCAATGAATTCTTGGCCTCTTTTGTTTTTACGTATAAGCAAAGGAGATCCACAATTTGGACACAGTCTACCAGTTTCTTTTGGTTGTTCTTTTTCTTCTTTTTTAACATATTTACAACTTGGGTAATTAGAACAGCCAATAAATTCACCATGTTTACCAGTTTTATAAACTAGGTCTCCCCCACATAAAGGGCATTTTTCTCCAGTTGGCTTAAGAGGTTCTTTATACATCACTTCTTTAACTTCATCAAAATGTTCGATAAATGGATAGTAAAAATCTTTAATAACTTCTAATTCACTTGCTTCGCCAATTGATATCTTATCAAGACTTGTTTCCATTTCAGCAGTGTATTCTGTATTCATTAAATCTTTAAAATACTTATTCAAAACATTGCTTGTAAGTATGCCTTGTTCAGTAGGAACGAGGAATCCTTTTTCGCTTGTTACATATTTTCTAGCGAGTAAAGTTTGAATAGTTGCTGAATAAGTTGAAGGACGTCCTATTCCCTTTTCTTCCATTAATTTAACAATTTTGGCTTCAGTATATCTTGCTGGAGGTTTTGTGAAGTTTTGTTCAGTCTTCACATCTAGTAATTCATAGCTAGTTCCTTCATTAAACTTAGGCAAGAGGCTTGTCTCATTATCATCGAATTTAATAATATTATAGCCATCAAAAATAACACGATTACCTTTAAGTTCAAACTCTAAATGTGAGTTTTTAAAAGTAATTGTTGTTGTTTGCAAAACTTTATTAGTCATTAAAGAAGCTAAAGTTCTTTCATAAATCATTTTATAAAGTTTATAAACATGATCTTTAACAAATGGTTTAACTTTTGCAGGAGTTAATTCAAGATTTGTTGGACGAATGGCTTCGTGAGCATCTTGTGCACCTCTTACATCTTTAACACCTTTTTGTCCTTTGTAATATTTTTCTCCATATTTACTGATAATAAAATCTTTTGCTTGTGCAATAAAAATATCACTAAGCTTAGTGCTATCAGTTCTAATATAAGTAATTAAACCAACAAGATTGCCATCAATTTCAATACCTTCATAAAGTTGTTGAGCTAAGAAAGTTGTTTCTTTAGTTTTAAAACCATAACGAGTAAAAGCATCTTGTTGCAAGGTCGAAGTTCTATAAGGCTCTTTAGAACTTATACTTCTTTGACTTTCACTAATTGAAGAAACTACTACATTTTCTTTGGTGTAACTTAAAACTTCATCTGCCTTTTCTTTATTAGGCATTTTTGGCTCTTCATTATTGATTTTAGTTAAATTCAATTTATATTTTTTGTTTTCGTGTAAAATTGAACTTTCTAAAGTCCAATACTCTTCACTTTTAAACTCATTAATTTCTTTTTCGTGTTCAACGATCATTTTTAAAGTAACGCTTTGAACACGTCCTGCACTTTGGCTACGAATTTTTGATTTTAAAAGAGCTGAAAGTTTAAAACCAATTATACGGTCTATAATACGTCTAGTTTCTTGAGAATGAACCAAATTTAAATCAATTACTCGTGGAGCTTCAATTGCATTTTTAATACTCTCACGAGTAATTTCATGAAATTCTAATCTTTTAGTAGATTCTATAGGTAATTTTAAAACTGTAGCTAAATGCCAAGCGATAGCTTCTCCTTCACGGTCAGGGTCGGTTGCAAGAATAACTTCGTCACTTTTCTTCTTTAAATCTTGTAATTTCTTAACAATATCTTTCTTGTCGTCGTCAATTACGTAAGTAGGTTTAAAATCGTGTTCAACATCGACGCCAAAACCGCCCTTACCAGAAATAGCTAAATCGCGAATATGGCCGACGCTAGCTTCAACAACATAATCTGATCCTAAATAATGACCAATTGTTTTACTTTTTGTAGGTGATTCGACAATAACAAGCTTCATTTACATTTTCTCCGCTTGTTAAATATAAATTCACTTTATATTTTTGTCAAAGCAAATATTTCACTCATTTTCCTCTAATATATCTTATATATTAGAAATTGTTGAATTTTTAAAATAAACCTTTCTAAACAGTTCCCAGTTATAATCACTAGCCGGAGAATGTATTACAATTTTCTTTCTCTCTTGACCTGGATTGTCTCGCGGTGGAATCTGAACAATGATTAAATTATCACCAGAATATTTAATCTTTCGAACGTTTTGAAAATCACTTTCTTCTAAATCTTTTTTATTTACTTGATAAACAATCAAATCTTTTTACCTCCTAATCTCATTAACTAAATCACTTGCGCTTTCAATTAAAGCAGCGCCATCTTTAATCAAACGATTACATAAACTATTTTTCCCTCTAGGATAAGGAATACAACCGACGTTTTTACCAGCCTGTAGAGCATAATTAACAGTAGTTGAACTACCGCTTCTTTCATAAGCTTCACCAATTAGTAAAAAATCAGAGATTGCTGCAACTATTCTATTTCTAAAGACAAATTGATCAGGCTTTGGCTGAGTGGAACAGGGATATTCGCTTAAAATCAGCCCTCCTTCATCTATTATCCTTTTATAAAGCCAGGCATTTTCTTTTGGAAAAATGTAGTCGATTCCACTACCTAAAACTGCAATCGTTTTTAATCCGTTATCAAGAGCCGCTTCATGAGCTTCGCGGTCAATCCCCCTAGCTAAACCACTAACAATAACGCTTTCTTTAGGTAAACCTTTTACTATTTCTCTAACGCTTTCACGCCCATAATTTGAGGCCTCACGTGAACCAACAATACCAATATAATTGTAATTTCGTCTTTCGGTTAATAAAGATAAATCACCTTTATAATAAATAACTATTGGTGGGCAATGTAATTCATTAATAAATGAACGAGGATAGTCTTTAGAGGTTACAAAAATATAATCGGTAGATATTTTGTTTCTATAATTTTGAACTTCTTCGTCACTCAAGAAGATTTTGTTTTTTAGCGCATTATAGACTTTTTCCCAATCTCCATCATATTTAAATGATAAGGCTCCTAAAACTTCTTTAGTCGATACAACCATAAATAAAAAACTCCTTTCACATATATAAAGGAGTTTAGGAAGAAAAAATTAAAAGAATTTTAAATTTGTTTATTTTTTATTAAAGATTTTATTGGCTCATAACTTTCTCGGTGAAAATCTTTAATAATTCCATATTGTTTAATCGCTTCAATATGCTTTTTTGTGCCATATCCTTTATGAGACTTAAAGCCATATTGAGGATATTTTTTGTCATATTCTTCTAAAATATGATCTCTTGTTACCTTAGCTATAATACTTGCTGCAGCGATACATTCACATTTAGCATCGCCTTTTATCAAAGGTATAACTTCAACCTTTTCATTTTGTAGTTTCATTGCATCAGTCAAAATTAAATCATAAGAAATCTTTAGTTTTGAGATAGCTATGTGCATTGCTTCTTTTGTCGCTTCATAAATATTAATTTCATCAATTCGCTTAGCATCAACTATTCCAATTCCATAATCTAAAGCATTTTCAATAATTTCCTTATAAGCTATTTCTCTTTTTTTCTCGCTAAGTTTTTTTGAATCATTGACATGTTCATTTTTATAATCTCGAGGAAGAATGCAGCAAGCAGCTACAACTGGGCCACAAAGTGGTCCTCGTCCTGCTTCATCAACACCAACAATAAAATTTACCTTTTCTGTATAATAATTTTCTTCAAAATTAAGCATATTGGTCCTCTTTATCAAGGCAGAGTTTAGCAATTTGCGAATTGCGAAAATCATTTAAAAACTTGAGTTTTGCTTGATCTATGTTTAAAACACCATCTTTTAATCTTGGCATAAATTTATTAGCAATTACTTTTATAACATCAGTTGATTCAATCGATTCTAAGTATTTCTTATCAACTTTTTCATCTAAATAATTCAATAATTCTTCTGGGTAATATTTCTTTAAAAAATCAACACCATATTTGATTAAAGAATCAAGAGGTAATATTTCTTGACGTATTGAACCTAATAAAGCTAATTTTATTGATTCTTCTTCATTTTCAAAACGTGGAGTTAATATGCCAGGAGTATCCATAATAAAATATTCTTTTGATATTTTGATCCAATTTACTGAGCGAGTTACACCTGGTTTATTAGCTGTTTCAACCCTCTTCTTCCCAATTAATTGATTAATAATTGTTGATTTACCAACATTAGGAATACCAACAATCATCCCTTTATAAATAGAATTTTTAATTCCTCTTTTTAAGTTTTTCTGTCTTTTGACTTCTGTTAAATAAACTAATTGATTTTCTAACTCTTTCTTTAAACTTTTTTTAGAGTTAATTGCAATAGAGCGAATTTCTTCTTTGTTATAATAATTTAGCCAAAATTTAGTTGATTTAGGATCGCCTAAATCTTCCTTGTTAAGCAAATATAATTTAGGTTTTTGGGCAAAAACTTTAATTAAATAATCGTTAGCACTTGAAAATGGAGCACGTGCATCCAAAACAATGATTACAAAATCAATCATTTTTAAATATTCTTCAATTTTCACGTAGGCTTTTTTCATATGCCCAGGAAACCAGTTGATTACACTTTTATGCAACCCACTGTCTTGATTTTTACTCATTTTTATCACCTTGTTCTTTTGATAATTCGTATAATTCTTTTTCATCTCGAATTATTTTAATCAGTTCTTCTTTAGTAGGCAAATAAGTTAAATATTTAGATGCATATACATTTTTTACATCATCACCTAAAGTCATCTCCACTACTGCATCGTCTTTATCTGCACAAAGTAGTATTCCAATAGGTTCATTTTCTCCGTCAATCATTTGAGTTTTTTTATAATAATTTACATACATTTGCATTTGACCAATATCCTGATGAGTTAATTTTCCGATTTTTAAATCAATTATTACAAAACATTTTGCTAATCTATTATAAAATATTAAATCTGGATAATAATACTCTGCACCTATCTTAATTCTTTGTTGGCTTGCAACAAAAGAGAATCCTCTGCCAAGTTCTAATAAAAACTCTGTTAAATGTGATAATAAAGCACTTTCTAAATCAGTTTCTAAGTAATTTCTGTTTTCTTTTAATCCAACGAATTCAAATATATAAGGAGTTTTTAAAAGTTCTTCCGGTTGTTTTGCTATTAATCCTTTTTTAGAATCTTGAATAATTAATTTTTTATCAGGAGATATTAAATATCTATCATACAATTTTGTATTAATTTGCCTATTCAGTTCTCTATATCCCCAATTGGATTTAATAGCTTCTTGCTCATAAAACTCTCTTTCTTCTTTTCTATCAATCCTAATTAGTTCTTGAAAATGAGACCAAGATAATTCGGTCGGCACTGCTGACCAAATTGGATATAGTTCATAAAATTTACGCATTCTTCTAATACTAACTGGCGAAAAGCCACTACCAAATTCTTTACTTAATTTTATAGACAATGCATCTATTACTTTCTTTCCATAACTAGCTTTAGTGCTATTTTCAGATAGTCCATAGGTTATTTTACCAACATACCAATATACTTCTGTCATTGTAGTATCAATATGTTTAATCATTTTTTCTCTTGCACTTATTATCTTACATCGTATATTCTGATAAATATTTTCAACATCAATTAACTCATTTTTATTATTTACTATCATTTCATTTCCCTTTTTCAATATTATCACATCCTTTCCTTTTTACAAGAGGAGTTACAATGTCGTAATCACCTTTCCAAATCTATCAAAAAAATTTAATTAAAATTGTATGTTTTTATCTATTTTTATTGATTCTGAAGATTTTTTAATGAAAATGTGCAAGATCAAAAATCAAGAAAAACCTTTATTTATAAGAGTTTCGCTTGTGGTTGCAATAAATCGTAATCAACCACCCGATACGTTGTGATGTTAAACTTTTCTCTTTACTATCCATTTTTACCACTTTCTCATTTTAAATTAAAATGATTTAAAAAATCATCCACTTGTTCTTCAATATTTTTTCATTATTAATTTTAAAATCTACTAAGTTATCATCTACATGAGGAACATTTTCCTTCATCCATAGATAGTCATTAAAATTCGCAAGAGATAATTTACACCATCCTTTACCCGAGATGATAATCTCTCTTTAACAATCAATTCACTACACTTTACTCTAATCACATAATACTAACGCCTATATTCCAAATTCAGTTGCTTTCCTAGAGTTTACTCGATAACCAACATAAATAATTGCATCTAAATTATAAAAATCTGTTTTGTATGTTTTTCCATCTTCTGCAGTATGTGCAAAATTTGCACAAACTGAATTTTTATTCAATTCTCCATCACTAAATATGTTTTTTAAATGTTTTTTTATGACAGTTCTGTCAACATCAAATACTTTAGCCATTCCTTTTTGAGTAAGCCATAAAGTTTCATCTCTATTTATTGCATCAGCTACTACATTTCCGTCTTTATCTTTATAAATTAATAGGCCATTCTGTCTTTCTATCAGATTCATAAGACGTACCTTCTTTTATATACAGTTATTTAATTATTATTTTTAATATTACTCTTTTTATAAGGTTTTAGTGATGGTTTGACATAAATGCGGTTCGCTCAGTTTATGTTAGTTGTCTTTTTTTCTTTTTCGCTCATTTTTAATCCTTTTTATGATTAACTACTTAATTATAAAAAAACGATGGGTTTAACTCCACCGTTTTAGTCACACAATCAATATAAATGTTTTTAATTAGTAATTTATTTTTTAAGAACTTCTTTAATTCTTGCAGATTTACCGCTTCTTTCACGAAGATAGAAAATCTTACTTCTTCTTACTCTACCAATTTTTAATACTTCAACGCTAACAACGTTTGGTGAATGAACACCGAAGATTCTTTCAACGCCAATTTTATCAGACATTTTACGAACCATGAATGTTTCTCCAACGCCATGTCCACGTCTTTCAATAACAACACCTTCAAAAGCTTGAATTCTTGTTTTACCACCTTCAACGATTCTAACGTTAACTCTGACAGTATCACCAGCTTTAAATGAAGGGAAGTCGGTTCTTAATTGAGTAGCTTGTACTTCTTTAATTAAGTTTGTATTCATCTCTCTTTCCTCCTATCAACTCGTTCTATAAAATGTTCTTATAAAGTGACTATTTACATTGGAACACTTGAAGCACTTTACGTGCTCAAAAATAATATCAATATCGCTTATAAAAATCAATGATAATTTTTTCATTGAATGTTAAGTAATTTTACTTGACACCATTTATCTATTTGAACTATTATATTCGAGCAAAGGAGAAATTTATTATGGCAGTAAAAATTAGATTAGCTAGAGAAGGTAGAACACACTTACCATTTTATAGAATCGTTGTTGCTGATAGCAGATATACAAGAGATGGTAGATACCTTGAAAATTTAGGTACCTATGATCCAAAAAAAGGTATTGCTAACGCTACTTTAAACGAAGAATTAACTTTAAAATGGTTAACTGCTGGTGCTCAATATTCTGACACTATTAAAGGTATTTTAACCGCTAAAGGTTTAATCGTTAAAGCTAAAGAAGAAAAAGCTAAAAACGCAGTCAAAAAAGCTAAGGTTGTTTCAACAAAATCAACAAAAGAGGCTAAATAACAATGGATTATAAAAACTTAATTCACACCATTGTTGATTCATTTGTCTCTAATCCAGAATCAATTCTTATTAGAGAAATCAATGATGAAACCAAAAACAGTGATTTAACTTTCTTAATCTGTGCACCAAGCGAAGATATTGCTCGCTTAATTGGCAAAAAAGGTTGTATTGCTAATTCAATCAGAGATATCGTTTCCATCGCTGGTAAACTTGAAGGTAAAAAAGTTTTTATTAAATTCGAATCATTTGAAGGCGAAAATCAAAAGGATGGAGAGTAATCTCCTTCCTTTTTTATGTTTAATTTATGGAAGAATATTTATTAGTTTGTAAAATATTAAAACCTCTTGGTTTAAACGGAGAAATGAGAGTATATTCTTATACTTCTTTTAAAGATATTAGATATAAAAAAGGAAACAAACTTTATTTAAAAGAAAATGATCAATATATTCCTTTAACAATTAAAACGCACTACTCTAAAGGTGGAAATATTGAAGTAATTTCTTTTAAAGACTATGAAGATATAAATCTAATCACTCCTTTTATTGGCAAAGAACTTTTTGCTTTAAAAGATGAAAGATTATTAAATGAAAACGAATTTTATTATTCTGATTTAATAGGATTACATGTTTTCGATGAAGAAAATAATGAGTTAGGAACTATTGCTTCTGTTGAAGAATTTCCTGCGCAAATCACCTTTAAAATTTCAAAAAACCATGCAAAAGGTCACTTTTTTGTTCCTTTTAATGACTTCTTTGTTCAAAAAATTGATCTCGAAAATAAAAAAATTATTATCCATTTAATAGAAGGTTTAATAGATTAATGATTTTTAAAATTCTTACACTTTTTCCTGAAATGTTTGATGGAGTTTTAAACTCCTCAATTTTAAAAAGAGCAATTGGCAATAAATTAATTGAAGTTAAATTAATTAATATACGTGATTATACAAAAGATAAATATAATCGAACTGACACTCCTCCAATTGGTGGAGGAGCTGGTTTGATCATGAAATGTCAACCAATAATTGATGCTTTAAAAGCCAATTCTACACCTACAACCCATAAGATTTTACTTTCGCCTAGAGGTGAAACTTATAAGCAAGAAAAGGCTAAAGAGTTAGCACAAAATTATAACGATATTTTAATTTTATGTGGTCATTATGAAGGAATTGATGAAAGAGTTTACTCATATTTTGATGAAATTATATCAATTGGTGATTATATTTTAACAGGCGGAGAAATCGCTGCTCTTGCGCTTATTGACTCTGTCTCTAGATTAAAAGATGGAGTAATCACTAAAGAAAGTACTCAAGAAGAAAGTTTTGAAAACTCACTACTTGAATATCCTCAATTTACAGAGCCATATGATTTTGAAGGAAAAAAAGTTCCTGATATTTTATATTCTGGCAATCATAGAGCTATTCAAATGTGGCGTAAAAAAGAATCTTTACGTTTAACAAAAAAGTACCGTCAGGACTTATTTGATACTTTATCACTATCTAAACAAGATAAAAAATTACTAAATGAATTAGAGTCTAGTGAAACACCTAAATGGGAAAAAGATGCCATTTTAAAAGGTCATAAATTCATAAAAAATTCTTAGTTATTCTTATTATCTACTATGTCATAATTGGTGCTTTTTTTCTTTTGCAATCGACAAAGTCCAATTTTAGTCCACTTATTTTTCTGTTTCTAGTACTGACACAAACAAACATATAATCTATTTTGTCACTCACAAAATTTACAAATTTCATATCATAATTTAACAATTTAAATAGAGTTTTGCAGGGATTTTATATTAAATTCAGCTCTTATTTTTGTTAAATATTTTTGTAATTTTATTACTTATTCCATTTTAAAAATAAAGATTTATTATAAAGGCAAGAGGATTATTTATGAAATTTAAATTTAAATGGGCGATTGCTTTTTTATCATGTTTAGGTTTAGTTTCTTGTGGTACAGGAGAAAATCAGGATTCAAATATTAACACTCCTCCTATTGAAATTCCTGGCGACAATGATGACGACCATAACAATGATAATTTTAAAATCGATGAAAATGGTAACTTAATAGTTAATGGCGTTAATACGAAAATTAAATTAAGCGAGAAAAATTTAGGCATTTCCAATGTATACGAAGAGGAATTGGATGGCACCAAATATACTTGCATAGTTTTATCAGATGGCACTACTTTAAAAGTGCCAATGGGAGTTGATGGTAAAGATGGTAGCACTCCTTACATACAAGATAATTATCGGTATATAGACGGTAAAAACACTGGTGTCCCTACTACAAATGGTATTGAGCTTAGAGTAAATGGCGATAATATCGAATGGAAAACATCAGATTCTGACACTTGGTCAGTCTTAATAAGTTTAGACTTACTTAAAGGCCAAGACGGAATTGATGGAAACGATGGACAAGACGGAGAAGATGGAAAAACTCCTTATATAGGTGAAAACGGTAACTGGTGGATTGGTGACCAAGATACCGGAGTTAAAGCTAGCGGCAATGATGGAACCAATGGAAACGATGGACAAGATGGAGAAGATGGCGAAAGCATTTATGACTTATATGTAAAATATGTAGGATACGAAGGCAGCGAAGAGCAATTCATACAAGATTTAATTTCTGGAAAGCTTCTTTATAAAGATCCTGGCAATATTGACTATGTGCCAGAAATCAATGTTAGAGTAACAGCTGGTGAAAAAGTAAATCTTCCAACTGAAATTTTAGTCTACTACACTTCTGGCATTAATGTTTTTGAACCTGTAAATTGGGTAGTAAATGATTTAAATACTAATTTTTTAGGTTATAAAGTCATTAAAGGTTTCGTTGATGGATATAACTCACCTGTAACATGCAATCTTAGAGTAGTAAATTATTCTTCAACTGATATGTACATTGATGGATACATAAACGGAATTTTAGAAAATGATGTTGTTGATGTAACACTTGTTGGATCAAACTACGTTTATACTGCTTCACCTTCTTATAATGGTTATTACAAATTTGACAATTTAGCCGAAGGAAATTACACAATTAAGGTTGATGTTAATAATTACGATGCTGTAATGCCTCAAACAGCAAGCATTGAAACTGTCGGTAGAGACGAATCAAAGATCTATAAAAATATTTCTCACAACAATTTCTATTTATCTAGTATTAGAGAAAAAGATGCATACTATTATATTTGGAGATTAGATGATAATGCAGTAAGTTATGAAACTAGTGCTAGTGTCAATGAGAAAATAAGTGTCGAATTCCTCGATGAAAACGATGCTGAAATTAGCGATGATGGTGCTGCTACTTTACTTCGAGAAAAATATAATGTTGTTCTTGATAACAGTCAATCAAAATGGACTCCTGAAATTTCATCAAGATTTTTACAACTATATTCTACTTTCCCTGATAGTGTAACATCTGATTTAAAATCTGTTTGGAAGTTAACTTCAAATGAACTTTTAAACGATATTGAAATAACGAAAAATGATGAATATTACGAAGTAACAGTTTCAAAATCAGCAATAGCTAATATGACTCCTCGAGCAGTTAGTATTGATGGTATTCAAGGCGAATATTTCTCTAATAGATTCTATGCTGCACTTCTTAGATTTGTAACTGATAATGGTAACAATGCAGAAAAATGTGAAACGATTTTAACAACTAATTTCTTAACATCGTTTAAAGTTCCTAACTACGAGGAACTTACTTCCTCAACAACCAAAGAAACTGCTGCTTGCTTCCAAGAGTTCCTTCCTGAAGAAAAGATTCAAATAATTACAATGTTTGAAGAAATGCCAAAAGGCATGCATAAAATGAAGGAATTAAAATATTTAGTCAGAAGGAAAAGTGGAACAGTTGACCCAATATATCCTGAAGCCGCAGCGGTTACTTGGATATATGCATCTGAACCATACATAGAATTTATGGACTCAACATTTGATTTCTCAACGGGATATTACGATACAAAACGTTTAATAATCCATGAAAAATCTCACATGTTCTATGAATATTATTTCAGTGATGAACTAAAAGCTAATTGGATTGAAATTGGTGGTTGGTATGAAGATCCAAATGACCCAGATGGTTGGTCAACTACAAAACAAACAGAATTCGTAAGTGCCTACGCTCATCAACATAATCCAGATGAAGATATGGCTGAATCCATGGCCACTTATATAATTAATCCTGATTTATTACGTTCTCGTTCGATTAATAAATACAACTTCATAAGAAACTACATTATGCAAGGCGATATTTATTTAACTTCAATAAGAGAAGACTTGACATTTGAAGTTTATAACATTTCACCTGATTATATCTATCCAGGAAAAATTAACTCAATTGTTGTAAAAATAACCGGAAACGAATTCGAAGATAAATTAGTAGATATTTCGATGACTTTACTCGGTGAAGACGAAACATATGGAGCCGAAAGTTTCTGGTTTAGACTTAAACCATCTGATATCAATGTAAACCAATATTACGACTTTTCAGGTTCAAAAGTTGATTCTTCGGGCCTTTCTTTGCGTGGTAGTAGTTATTTTTCTAAATACTCATTCAGTGGATATTATTTAACCGATCAAATAACTTTGCATGACAAAGTTGGAAATGAAAGATATTCCGGTATAAATGATTTTTCAATGAAAGTCTTCATTAAAAATCCTTTAGAAGATCTAGAGTGTCCTGTCTATCATAAAGGCACATTATCAATGGTAATTGCTCCAACAAATAACGCTGAACGTCCTGGTGAACAACTCTTAACAATTAGAGGCAAAGTCACCGATAACGTAGGTATTAAACGTATATTAGTCAGGTTATTATGCCTTGGCACGAATAAAGCTTCAATCGATGTTGATGCTTCAGTATTGCAAGATGAAAACAACTATTTCACTACTGAAATTATAATTCCAAGTTTTTACAGCACTGGAACTTATGAGATTCAAATGATATCCATTGACGATATTGCCACTAACAATAGTTGGTACAATATTAATTACGATGAATTTAAAGATGAAAATCGCTCTATTTATATCGAAACTCCTAATCCAGATAATGAGAAACCGGTTCTTGATGTAAATAATATTAAAGTTGAAGCAAGACCATCAAATCCAACAACTCCTAATGGTGAAACTTTCGTCAATATAACAATTACCATTAGTGATAATCTTTCTGGAGTTAGAATAGGATATTTAAGATTAATTGATCCACAGGGATTATTACATTCAGATTGGATTTATTTCGAAGGTATTGGTCACACTGGAACATATTCTCCATTTGAAGACAACACAATTCCAAGAACGTTTACAATAAAAAGAACCTTGCCAGCAGGAAGTGCACCAGGCATTTGGGGAATTTACGAAATTTCATTAACTGATTTTGCTGAAAACAGTGTTGTATACAATTTTGCAGAAATAGTTCATTTTGAAGTAAAATAAGTTTCAACAGCAATTTCTATTTAGGCCAACTTAACTTAAATAAGTTGGTCTTTTTTTATGAAAATTAAAAAATAACCTTGCAAATTCACTATAAAAATAAAAAATCTCTGCGATTTATTACAGAGATTTATTGCTAGTTTTTGATGTCTTTATTAAAATGGCATTTTCCCATTCATTCCCGTTGGGAAATTAAATTTGCCATTACGTCCTTTCATTTGTTTCATCATAAGTTTCATTTGATCATACTTTTTAAGAACTTTATTAACGTCAGCATTAGTTTTTCCACTACCCTTAGCAATTCTTACTTTACGAGAATTTTTTAAAATTTCAGGGTGAGCTCTTTCTTCAGGTGTCATTGAATTAATAATAACTTCAAAGTTTTTCATTTCTTTTTCAGCAGCACTTAATTGAGCATCATTGACTTTTGGCATACCAGGAATTAACTTTAAAAGACCGCCAAGTGAACCAAGTTTTTGAACTTGTTTCATTTGTTTAAGCATATCATCGAGAGTAAAGTTCCCATCGACCATCTTTTTAACGCTTTTTTTAGCCTCTTTTTCATCAATGTTTTCACTCACTTTATCTATAAGAGTTAAAACATCGCCCATTCCTAGAATTCTTTCAGCCATTCTATCAGGATGGAATATATCTAAATCAGAAATTTTTTCACCTGTACCGATAAATTTAATAGGGACTCCAGTTACATGAGCAATTGATAAAGCCGCACCGCCTCTTGAATCGCCATCCATTTTAGACATAATGGCTCCGGTTAAAGCTAAATCTTCATTAAACTTTTTAGCAACATTGACCGAATCTTGACCAGCCATTGCATCAGTTAAAAGCAAAATTTCATCAGGTATTACTTTTTCTTTGATGTTTTTAAGTTCTTCCATTAAAGCTTCATCAATTTGTAAACGCCCAGCAGTATCAATAATTAAAACATCATAATGGTCATTGTAAGCTTCTTCTTTAGCTTTTAACGCAATATTAACTGGGTTTTCGTTTGTTCCTAAATTAATTAAAGGGACATTAATTTGCTTAGCAATTTGATCAAGTTGATCGATTGCAGCTGGACGGTAAACGTCACAAGCGGCTAATAAAACTTTTTTATTTAATTTGTTTTTCATTAAATAAGCAAGTTTACCAGCAGTTGTTGTTTTACCACTTCCTTGTAAACCAACAAGTAAAATAATAGTAGGTTTGTTTTTGTTATAAGTTAATTCACAAGCATCGCTTCCAAGTAAATTGACAAGTTCATCGCGAACGATTTTAACAACCATTTCACTTGGATTAAGCTTATCAAAAACTTTTTCACCAATGGCTTTTTCTTTTACTCCATTAACAAAATCACGGACAACCTTATAATTAACATCAGCTTCAAGAAGAGCAATACGCACTTCTTTAAGCATTTCGTCCATATTTTTTTCAGTTAAATGTGATTCACCCTTAATTTTTTTGATTACTTTTGAAAATTTTTCTGTTAATGCTTCAAATGCCATATAACACCTCGTCAATTAATTCTTCTTTTTCTTGTTCGCTTAGTGAACTATCTTGTATTTTTTTAACAATCCTTTGATTTCTTTCATTAAGTTTAAGTTTCTTTTCAAATTCTTCAAGTTTTTTTGTAGCATGCTCTATTGCATCTAAAACAGCCGCTCGAGAAATATTTAATTCATCACTTATTTCTTTTAATGATAAGTTAAAAGAATAATATTTTTCCATAATACTCTTTTGTTTATCGGTTAAAAGTTCTTTGTAAAGGTCAAATAGAGTATTAATATGTTCAACTTTTTCTAGCTCATTCATCTTTTATTAAGCTGGAACAAAGTCCATATAAATATTTATCTAAGTCAAATTCTTCTAAATCAGAATCTTTTTCGCCTAGTCCAATAAATCTAACTGGAATTCCAAGTTCTTCTCTAATTGCTAAAATAATACCGCCTTTGGATGTTCCATCCATTTTAGTAATAACAATTCCTGTTACATTAATTAATTCTTTAAAAGCTTTAGCTTGTAAAACACCATTTTGTCCAGTTGTTGCATCAATTACTAAAAAACACTCTGGAGATTTTTCGCTTAATTTAGTAACTACATTATAAATTTTACGTAATTCTTCCATTAAGTTTTTCTTATTTTGTAATCTACCAGCGGTATCAATAATTACTAAATCAAAATCTTCATCGATTCCTTTTTTTGTTCCTTTATAAGCAACACTTGCAGGGTCTTCATTATCTTCTCCTGTAACAATAGGAATATTTAAACGATTTGCCCAAACAGTAAGTTGTTCTTTAGCGCCAGCTCTAAAAGTATCAGCGGCAACAAGCATTACTTTTTTGCCTTGATTAATATATCTTTTTGCAAGTTTAGCAATTGTTGTCGTTTTACCAACACCATTTACTCCAGTCATAAGCAAAATAACTGGTTTATGATCAAAGGTAAGCTCATTTTTAATGTCTTCGCCTTCTTTTAAATAATTTAAAAACATTCTATCAACGAGCATCTCATTGATTTCTTTTGGATCAGTGATGTTATTTTCCTTTGTATATTCAAGTAAATTTTCAATTGTATTAATAGTAAAAGAAACACCGCAATCGGCTTCTATTAAGATTTCCTCTAACTCCTCAAAATACTCTTGGTTAGCACTTTTATATCTTTTAGCTAATTCATCAAGTTTATTTGAAAAATTCTTACGTGATTTTTCTAAACCATCACTATATTTTTGTAATGATTCTTCTTCCTTTTTACTTTCAGGAGTTATCTCAACTTTATCTTCTTTTTTCTTTGTAAACTTTTCTTTTAAAAACTTAAATAAACCCATATTTATCCTTTAGATTGCTTTTTTGTTTAATGCATCTTTTGCTGCTTCTTGTTCAGCAACTTTTTTACTTCGACCTTCTCCTCGACCAAGAACAATCCCATTAAAACTAACTTCGGCAAAAAATACTCGATTATGAGGAGGCCCTTTTTCAAAAACAATTTTATAAGTAACTGATTCACGATATTCCGCTTGCATTGCTTCTTGAAGAATTGATTTATAATCTTTAACTTCATCAAGGGTAAAATTTTTAACATCATCTTGATAAATCATTTCAATAAAATTACGAGCAAATTCAATTCCTTTGTCTAAATAAACAGCTCCTATAACTGCTTCAAAAACATCTTCTAAGATAGATTGATTGTTCATAACTTCTTTTGGAGTTAAGCTTTTACCAGCTCTTATAAAATCTGGATATCCTTCTTTTCGAGCGAGTTTTGCAAGGTATTCGCTTTGAACAAGGTAGCTTTTTGCTTTAGTTAGTGCTCCTTCTAACATATCAGGATGCTCTTTAAAAAGTAAAGAAGCAATTACAAAACCAAGCACACTATCACCCATAAATTCTAAACGTTCATAATCATGATGATGAGTTTTAGCATCACTATTAAAAGATGAATGGGTGAAAGCCATCTCGTAAAGATCTCTTCGATTAGTTTCAATATGAAATTTATTTAAAAACTCATCTATTGATTTCACTTATTTAATTCCTCTTTAAATTTATTAACAATATCAACACTTACTAATTTATATCCATTTTCAAGAGCACTTAAAAATGATTGAACATCGCTACTTCCATGAGCTTTAATAACAACACCATTTACACCCATTAATAAAGCGCCACCAACATTTTTATAATCCATTTTTTGTTTCATTTCTTCAATGCCTTTTTTAGAAAATAAATAGCCAATCATTGAAAAAACGTTACGTTTAAAGGCAGTTTTTAACATACCAGACATCGCTTTTGCGGTACCTTCAACTGCTTTTAAATAAATATTTCCACTATATCCATCAGCAACTAATACATCAATATCACCAAAAAGTGGATCACGAGCTTCAATATTTCCTTTAAAATTAATCGCTTTGCATTCTTTTAAAAGCGGATAAGTTTCTTTACCTAAAGGTGAACCTTTTTCTTCTTCTGTTCCATTAGATAAAAGATAAACCTCAGGATTATTACTATGATATATAATTGAATAATAAATTGATCCCATAATAGCAAATTGCACTAACTCTTCTTTAGTATTAGCATTATTTGCCCCTAAATCACAGACTACAAACTTCTTATCTTTTTTGATTGTTGGGAAAGAAGTAATCAAGCAAGGTCTAGTAATTCCTTCAATTCTTTTAATTTTGAAAATGGCAGCACTTAATAAAGCTCCTGTACTTCCAGCACTAATTAAAGCATCACACCCATTTTTAAGATAAGTATCAATTGCTACCATTAAACTTGAATCTTTTTCTCTTAAAGCAGTTAAAGGATCAACATCCATTTTTAAAACAGTTTTTGATTCAACAAGATGAACATTTGTTTGATTATTAAATTCACTTAAGGCATTTAAATCACCAATTAAGAAAAACTCAACATCTTTATGACGTTTAATAAATTCTTTAGTGGCTCCAATAGTGGCTTTTAAACCATTATCTCCGCCCATCATATCAATAACAAATTTCATACTTTTAGTCTCCTTTAAGGAAAAAATCCCTAAGTTTTGCAGGGATTTTATTCAACTCCAATGATATATGAGTAAACTGGCTGATTACCAATTCTTACATCGGCATCGCAGTCTTTAAATTCTTTTTCAATAAATTCTTCAACCTTTGCTTTCTCTTCCTCATTAGCAACATCTTCACCTAAAAGAACGGTAATAACCGAACTATCTTCATCAACCATACCCTTAAGTAAAGATTTTAAAGCGTCAAATTTATTTTTGTGGCAAGAAAGAATATCTTTACTATTTAAAATAGCCATATATTCATCCTTTTTGACGCTAACACCATTAATTTCAGTGTCTTTAATTGCAAAAGTTACTTGTCCAGATTTAACTGTTGATAAAGCTTCATTCATAACTTTTTCATTATCTTCAGCTGATAAATCAGGATTAAAGTTCATTGCAGAAACTACACCTTGCATAATGGTTTTACTAGGAATAACAACAACATTAGTTTTGCCTTTTAAAACATCTTTAACTTGATTTGCTGCCATAATAATATTGCTATTATTTGGAAGAATATAAACAGTTTTTGCGTTAGCTTTTTCGATAACAGTTAAGAAATCATTAGTTGAAGGATTCATTGTTTGACCACCACTAACGATATAATCAACACCTACTTCATTAAATAATTCGTTAATTCCTTCTCCGCTAGAGGTAGCAATAATTGCATATTCTTTAGCTTGATCTTTTTCTTCTTTTGGCGCAGCAAGAGGAGCTTTAGAAAGTTCACTTGCGGCCATATGTGGCCCATTACCATTCTTTTCGTTAAATAAAATTTCGTTATGTTGTTCAGTCATATTCTCACATTTTAATTTAACGAATTCACCGAATTGTTGAGCGTAGTTAAAAATATCACCAGGTTTTAATGTATGAACGTGAACTTTAACAAGGTCATCGTCTTGAACTACAACTAAAGAATTACCATGAGCATTTAAAACGCTAGTAAATCTATTTTTGTTGAAAGCTTTTTTATTTTCGTTAGGCAATAAACGGAGAATAAATTCTGTACAATATCCAAATTCTTCGTTTTCATCGCTAGCAGCAACTTGTGCAGCTCCTTGAGCGCTTACAGCTTCAGCTTCATGACGGTTAATAACATAACCGCCAATTGCGCTTTGCATACCTTCTAAAATCTTAATAAGACCAGCGCCGCCACTATCAACAACGCCAACTTCTTTTAAAACTGGTAATAAATTTGGAGTACGATCAAGAGATGCTTGAGCTTCTTTAAGTAAAACATCAAAAGCATCTTCGATGCTCATTTTTGAATTAGCAACATCTAAAAGTTTAGCGCTAGATTCTCTAATAACAGTTAAAATTGTACCTTCAACTGGTTTTAAAACCGCTTTATAAGCTACTTTACGACCGTTATCAAAAGCTTCAGCAAGACCAACAGCATCAATTTTAGTTTTTCCAACTAAACTTTCAGAAAAACCTCTAAAAATTTGACTTGTAATAACACCAGAGTTTCCTCTTGCCCCCATTAATAAACCACGAGAGAAAACTTTAGCAATATCAGCTAAATTCTCATCGTTACGATTAGCGACTTCCTTCATGCCGCTAGTCATAGTGAGATTCATATTCATACCTGTATCACCATCAGGTACAGGGAAAACATTTAAAGCATCAACTTCAGGATAATGATTATAAAGGTTATTGGAACCGCTAATAACCATCATCTTAAAAACTTTTCCATCTATATATTTCATATAAAATCCTCAATTAATCTTTAAATTTTCATTAAAGGTCACGTAGTTCTTCTACATAAACATTAATTTTAGAAAAAAGTTGACCGTATTTTTTTGTTAAAACATAATTAATTCGTTTGCTAACTTCACTTACAATTTCAGTAATTTTGATACCATAAGCACAAATTAAATGAACATCAACATTAAATTTATCTTTATCTTTGGTGACGTTAACACCTTCGACATAATTTTCTTTTTTTAAAATAATAAACTTTTCTTTAATTGATTTAGCATAAGTTAAACCAACAACACCATAACATTCTGAACAAGTTTCACCAACTAAATTGGCAACATCTTTAACGCTTAATGAAATTTTAATACTTTTTTCAGTTTTCTTTTCCATAACTTCATCCTAAAATGTATCGATATTATATCATAAAAAACACCTATCTTAAACACGTTTATAAGTGTTAAAGGGTTAAACCTCAATTATTTTTTTAATTTAACTTTTTTAATTTTTCTTAAACTTATTTGATCT